>Ga0265303_10000702_pt1 | contig 19494 bp, 18 predicted proteins | sample Helome_2_FD_192494 | JGI IMG/M metagenome (GOLD analysis project Ga0265303, IMG submission 192494) | Marine sediment microbial communities from subtidal zone of North Sea - Hel_20160317 (Illumina Assembly) | ecosystem: Environmental > Aquatic > Marine > Subtidal zone > Sediment ... | reverse complement strand
TAAGTTTTTCCTTTTCTTCAAAGTCTGTGGTACCTCGCTGATAAATTTTTGACGCTAATCCTCTTTCTTGTTTTAGAGCTGATATCTCGCGCATGCTAACTGCAATATCTATTGTCGGAATCGGAATTCCAATATCCATTGCGTTTTGAGAAGTCCACTTACCTGTGCCTTTTTGCCTGGCTTTATCTAATATTTTATCTACTAATTGACCCTGACCCATTGGATCTTTTTTCTCAAATATTTTTGCACTTATCTCCACCAAAAAGGATTGCAAGTCTCCTTTGTTCCATTCAGCATAGACTTTTTGTAATTCATCATTGTTTAGCTGTCCTCCTTTTTGAAGCAGATCGTAAAATTCAGCGGTTAATTGCATTAATCCATATTCTATTCCATTGTGCACCATTTTTACATAATTTCCTGCCGATTTTGGACCCATATAGGCCACACAAGGTTCATTATTGAATTTGGCTGCCACGGCTTCAAAAATAGGCTGCACTTCTTTATATGCCTCTCTGGAGCCGCCCGGCATAATGCTAGGGCCTTTTCTTGCCCCTTCTGCGCCACCGGAAACACCAGCACCAAAAAAATGAATTCCCTTGGATTGTAAATACACTTCTCTTCTGTCTGTATCTGTAAAAAATGAATTTCCTCCGTCAATTATAATATCATCTGGGGCTAAATAGGGCAGCAAACTTTCAATCACAGCATCTACAATCTTTCCTGCGGGCACCAACAACATAATTTTGCGAGGTTGCGAGAGGGCAGCAACAAAAGAACTAATATCACCAGACGCATTCACCCTGTCTTTATCTCCCCCTTCTTTTATTAACGCACTCACCTTTTCAGGATCAAGGTCATAGCCATAAGCTTTATATTCGTGGTCTGCGACATTTAAAATAAAATTTCGACCCATCACACCAAGGCCCACCAGTCCAAAATCATATGTCTTAATTTCCATAATTATGGTATTATATGTTTATTCGACTTAGGATGGATACCTTAAATTTCTTCTTATGGAGAAGTAAATAAATTTTATCTTAGCCAAAGGCGAGATTCAAAAATAATTTAAAATATTCAATTAAGGGTCTCTTTACATTTTCTCTCAAAGTTTAAAACTAAATAATTAACTTAACTGTCTATGAGTAAAGTAGAAAATCAAATGCTGATAATTTTTGGTGCTTCAGGTGATCTTACTGCAAGAAAGCTTATTCCGGCTTTGTTTGATCTTTATAAGGGAAACCATCTGGCCGAAAACTTTGTCGTTTTAGGAACCAGCAGAAGTATTTTAAGTGATCAGGAATTTAGAGAGAAGGTTGTTACTAAAAGTAAGTATTTAAAGGAGATGCTTAATGCTCATGACGAAGCCTATATAAAGGCCTTTGCCAATAAGATCTTTTATACTGATATTGGGAAGGATTACGATTCAGATTACAGCAAATTAAAAGAACGTATCTCCTCACTTAACGAAAAGCATGGTACGGAAAACAATTTTATGTTCTATTTGTCGACTCCTCCAAATATTTATGAGACCATTGCAATGAATCTCGCAGGCCAGGAATTAGCAGATGAGTCTCAGGGCTGGAAAAGGATTATCGTAGAAAAACCATTTGGTTACAGTTACGAAACCGCCAAAAAACTAAATAGTGGGCTTCAAAAATACTTTAATGAACCCCAGATTTATAGGATAGATCACTACCTGGGTAAAGAAACAGTTCAAAACCTTTTGATAACCAGATTTGCAAACAGCATATTTGAGCCTTTGTGGAACAGAAATTACATTAATCATGTGGAGATAACTAATGCGGAAACGGTAGGAGTTGAAAAAAGAGGTGGTTATTATGATAAATCGGGAGCATTACGGGATATGTTCCAGAATCACCTTTTGCAAATTATCTCCTTGGTAGTAATGGAACCACCTATTGATGATAAAGCCGAAGAAATAAGGAATGAGAAAGTAAAAGCCCTGAAGTCTCTGAGGATTATGAGAGATGAAGAAACACTTTTTAAAAATACGATTAAAGGCCAATATTTGACTTCGGAAATAATGGGCGAAACGGTACCAGGTTATAGAGAAGAAGAAGGTGTGGATCCCGAATCTACTACGGAAACCTATGCGGCATTAAAATTTTACATCGATAACTGGCGATGGAAAGATGTGCCTTTTTACGTAAGAACTGCAAAAAGAATGCCTACAAAAGTTACCGAAGTTGTAATACATTTTAAATCGCCTCATCATCATATTTTTAGTGAATCAGGGATTATTGATAAAGACAATAAGTTGATTATACGAATACAACCGGATGAAGGTATTTTAATAAAATTCGGGGTTAAAGTTCCGGGGCAGGGTTTTAAGGTAGAGCGAGCGAATCTTGAATTTTACTATTCCGGTTTAGCAGAGACAAACGTAATGAGTGCCTATGAACGACTCTTGTTGGATGCTATGCAGGGAGATCCAACCTTATATGCGCGGGCAGATGAAGTGGAAGCGGCCTGGGAGTTTGTGGATCCAATTTTAGAATACTGGAAGACCGGGAAAAATGTTAGAACCTATGGCTATTCCTCTGGAGTCTGGGGTCCTCAAAATGCCGACGAACTTTTTGAAGGACAGTATAGCTGGCGGAACCCGGGGGAAAACCTTGCAGATGATCCTGGTTTCTGTGTAATTTGTTAGGTCTAGAGGATGGAAGTCAATATAGCAGGATCAAAAAAGCAAATACCGAGGTCGTTTTCAGAATACCTTACTAATCTTATATCCAAAAATAATATTTTGCATATTGCCCTGTCAGGGGGGAGTACTCCCAAGGAGATTTAAGGAATTGGCAATACATTTTAAAAATGAGATAGATTGGTCCAAAGTTCAATTCTATTGGGGTGATGAACGCTGCGTTCCACCGGATGATGAGGAAAGCAACTATAAAATGGCAAATTAGTATCTATTTTCAAAAATAGAACTTCCTTTAACGAACATACACCGTATTAAAGGCGAGAATGAACCACTAGGAGAAGCCAAAAGATATGCAGATCTTTTAGAAAAAAACCTTCCTAACGTTGGAAGGCAACCACAATTTGATCTTGTTATCCTTGGCCTTGGAGATGACGGCCATACAGCTTCTATATTTCCAAACCAGATTAATTTATGGAATTCTGAGGCGTACTGTGAGGTTGCAGAACATCCTGAATCTGGCCAGAAACGAGTTACTCTAACGGGCAATATTATAAATAATGCAAAAGAGGTTGTTTTTTTGGTTACGGGTGAGAATAAGGCGCAAAAAGTATTTGAGATAATTAAGAGGAAGGGAAACTATACTGCTTACCCTGCCTCTCTTGTTGAGCCTATTTCAGGCAGGTTAAACTGGTTTTTAGATGCAGAAGCTACAAAATTACTTGAATGAAGTGTATTTTTGAAATCAACTGAAGCTAAGAACAAGCCTTTATTAAGATATTAGTTTTTAAAATGTGGTGATTTTTCGAGTTTAACCTCCGTTATGAAATATTTTGTATCACCCCACCAGGAGAACGTAGTATAACGCTCCTCGTAATCGAGTTTGACATAGGCTCCCTGATATTCTTTCAGCTTATCTATTACATCTTTCTTTCTACCGGACACGGAAAATTTAAATATCTGAGCACCTGAAATGCCCTGGCTTAATTCACCTTCCCATGTCTTCATAACAACGCCTTTATGGCTGATTTTAATCAACTCTCCGGATCGGACACCTTCACTATAGGGAACATAATAGACAAAAGTAAAGTAAGAGACGACAGCCAAAATTATTACAGTAATCGCTATGAATAAATATTTTTTCATGTATACTAATTTAGTTTTTCATCAAAATCATCTTGCTGGGCTCTTTCCAGATATTTATCCGGCAGAGATTTTTTCGCTTTAGCCCCCATTTTTTTAAGTTTTTCAATGCTTGTTATAATATTACCGCGGCCTTCTACCAATTTATTCATAGCGCCCTTATACTCAATCTTTGCCTCATCCATTTTTTTACCCAATTTGGTTAAATCTGATATAAATCCTTCAAATTTATCGTATAATGCACCAGCCTGCCTGGCAATTTCAATGGCATTTCTTTGTTGCTTCTCATTATTCCACATGCTATCAATAGTGCGAAGTGTTGCCAATAAGGTTGAAGGTGTGACAATTACAATATTTTGCTCAAATGCTTTATTATAAATAGAGTTATCATTGTTTATTGCGATTGCAAAAGCAGGTTCTATAGGAACAAACATCAGAACAAAATCCGGGCTTTCCATTTCATAAAGATCTTCGTATTTTTTTGAAGATAACTGGTCCACATGGGTCTTTATAGAACTTATATGTTCTTTTAAATATTTTTCCTGAAATTCTTCTTCAGCATTAATATAACGTTCATATGCAGTAAGGGACACCTTAGAATCTACAACCATTTTTTTGCCATCAGGAAGATTAATTATTACGTCTGGCAATACCTTGCTGCCATCTTCCCTGGTAAAACTTTGCTGAACTGAATATTCTCTGTCTTTTTCAAGACCTGATTTTTCAAGGACCCTCTCCAGTACTAATTCTCCCCAATTTCCTTGCATTTTACTATCCCCCTTTAGTGCTTTTGTCAGGTTTTCTGCTTCCTGGGTAATTTTTAAATTTTGGCTTTGCAGGTTTAATAATTGTTCTTTAAGGGAGGAATGGATACTGATGTTTTCTTTTTGACTCTTCTCCACTTTGTCTTCAAAGGTTTTAATTTTTTCCTTTAAGGGATTAAGAATATTTTCAATATTTTCTTTATTCTGCTTGGTGAATTTCTCAGACTTTACATCTAATATTCTATTGGCTAAATTTTCAAATTCTTTAGTAAACTTTTCCTGGAGTTTTTCTACTTCTCCCTTCTGCTCTGAATTTTTTTGCTGCAGGTTTTCCATTTCGGCTTCATATCGACTGATCTGAATCCCCAATCGTTCTTTTTGCAATCGCAATTCACTGGTCTCTTCAACACCTAATGCTAACCTTTTCTGCATTTCTGTAAGGTTATTCCTGAGTTGTTGCTCACGTTCGAGAAGGGTGCTGTGACTCGATTTTGTTTTAAGATTTTGGATGTAGTTACCTAAAAAATAACCGGCTACCAAAAAAACCAAGGCAAGTATACTATAAACCAAATAGGCTTCCATAGATTGTTGATTCTGTAAAGTAAAGATAATTGATTAACATTAAATTTTCAGTTGTAGCATAACTTACTTATTAATCTTAAATGAACCTGATTCGGGGTTAAAGGTAATGGTGTCTTTGGGGAATAAATCCTCAAAGCTTTTGCTCTCGATAAGTTCACAAGGAGCGCCGAAATTATTATTGTCCTTATTCATAACAAATATTTTATCACAAAGCTGGATAGCAAGGTCTATTTCGTGGGTGGTGTAAAGAACCACCTTATTAGTATCATGAGCTATTCTTTGTAATAGTTTTAATATGTGTACTTTATGATAGAGATCCAAATGCGTGGTAGGTTCATCCAAAAGTATAATTTCGGTATCCTGGGCCAATGCCCTGGCTATCATAACCTTTTGTAATTGTCCATCACTAAGTTCGTAACATTTATTATGTCGTAAACTCTCCAATTCTAAAATTTCAATAGCCTTTAGGATTTTTGATTGATCCTCAGCAGATAAAGTCCCAATCCAGTTGGTATAAGGATGTCTTCCTAAACTAATAAGTTGTGATACCGTCAGATTTTTTGATGCAATTGGTTCTGTAAGAACTACACTCACGAGGGTCGCGAGTTCATCTGACTTTAAAGATTCAATGAGTTTATTGTTTATAGTTACTGAACCGGATAATTTGGGCTGTACTCGTCCCAAAGTTCGCAATAGTGTAGATTTGCCAATACCGTTTATGCCAACAATTGCGCCGAGCTCACCTTTGGTCAGTCCAAAACTAATATGGTCAGCTACATCTGTTTGCTTTTTACCAGAAGTATACCCAATGGCTAAATTCTTAGCTTCTAAGATGATATTTTCTTTTTTTGTCGAGATGATTGAGAAGTTTTTATAAGTGATTAAAATATCATTTTCTTCTTTCGCACCAATAGCCATATGACCACAGGTGCACCTACAACCGAAGTAATAGCGTTTAATGGCAATACATAGGAGGATGATGGTAATTGAGCTATCAAATCACAAAGTAACAGAAGTATGGCCCCGTAAACAAGTACTGCAGGCACCAATATTCTATGATCTGTGGTATTAAAAATCTGACGGGTTAAGTGAGGTACCGCGAGTCCTATAAAAGCAATGGGACCTGCAAAAGCTGTTACCGCACCTGCTAGTAAACCTGTCGCTATAATAATTATGAAACGAGTCTTCTTTAAGCGCACACCCAGACTACGCGCATAATTCTCTCCCAGTAACAGGGCATTGAGCGATTTGACAGAAATAACACTCAATATAACGCCTGCAAGGATAAATGCGGTTAACACAGCCAGTTGTACCCCAGACAAATTTCCTACGCTGCCAAATGCCCAAAAGATATATTGCTGCAATTTTTCGGCATCCGTGAAATAAGAAAGGACGCTTACCAGAGCAGCCGTGATACTGCCAAACATTAATCCAATTATGAGCAATGCCATGGTATCTTTAACTCTTGTGGCTACTGTAATTACAGCCAGAAGGACTAAAAAACTTCCTATACTTGAAGCGATGGCCAGGGAAACGTCATTGATGACTTCAAAAATAAACCAATGGGAAAATAGCGTAGATCCCATGATTAAGAATGCCGCACCTAAGCTTGCGCCTGAGCTTATTCCCAAAACAAAAGGGCCTGCTAATGGGTTTCTGAAAAGAGTCTGCATTAATAAACCACTAAGAGACAGCCCGCTACCCACTAAAATGGCGGTAAAGGCCTTTGGAATCCTGTAATTCCAGATAATATAATGCCACGATTCGTTTGCAACTGCTCCTCCGAAAATACTCTTCATAGTATCATTGAACGGAATGGCTACAGATCCAAGACTAAGATTAAGTACAAAACAAAAAAGTAAAACCAAAAATAAAATTAGAAAAGGAAACAGGTATGTATTAGATCTTTGCACTACTGTAAGGGTTTATAAAAGAAAAGCTGGTGTTCCGGAAGCAATTCGGGATGAAAAATGTATATAAGGTCTTTTAAGATCAAATCGGGCCTGGCAGGCCCCAATTCATAAAACAACAAACCTCCACTTTCTCCTTTGGTATTGGCAAAAGTGTATATTTTTTCTTCTTTATAGGCTTTAAACTGGCTATAATGTCTGCTTGCCTTTTCAAGTTCAGTATAAGATATAAATTGAGAAGGAGAAACCCAAAATGAAGCGTTTCTTGCTTTGGCAAGCACACTTTCTAAACTTAATGAAAGACTGCCGGTTGCGTTTGTGCCACTCCATAAGTAATCTGCATTGGCGTCATTAATAAAGCCGGCTGCCCAACTTTTCCCTCCTGGGAGATACCATACATCTTTATATAGTGCACCGCTAAGCACTGTCGGTTTGTTGGTCGCTTGCATCGCCAAAACCTTGGCGGCTAAATAATTTGTTTCAATAGTCTTAAAAATGTCTTCAGCTTCTTCCTCCAAACTAAAGAAAGGTGCAAAGAACTTAATCCACTCTGCCTTACCCAAAGGTGTTTCTTCTGTCCAATCTCCATTGTAAACAAGCGGAATATTTGAACGCTGAAGAGTTTCGTAGGCCCTATTCTGATTATTTATGCTGAAACCTATTACTAGATCAGGATTAAGGTTAATGGCCATTTCAGTATTAATAGACTCGTTATTACCCAAATCTGTTATTTTTCCCTTATCTATTTTTTTCCTGGTAACTTCTGAAGAAATATATCTCGTATCAGGAAAACCTACGAGCTTATCTATAACTCCCAGATTCTCCAAAGCCGGTATATGGGTTGTTGAGGTGGCAATAATTCGTTCCACAGGAACATTTATAATTGCATCAAAATCCTTTTTGTTTAGTATTGGTAATGTTTTAAGTTCTTTAGGCACTAAAGCATAGGTAAAAGCCTCCTCTGCATCGGGCCAGGGAGAAAACACCTTGATTATGGTAATTCCCGAAGCAGACTTCTCAATTGAGAATCCTTTGGCATAATTTATGGCAACCATATCCATATTTAAGGTTTCGGGCAAAGAAATCTCACTTTTCTTTTTACATGAAACAAGGACTAGGAGCAAACTAAGTAGGGCTATATATTTAATTGCGAATGGATTCATAAACACTTTCGCAAGGTAACAAAAGTCACATTTCTAAAATTATATACTTTCTAAATTTGTTAAAAATTCTCATATGGGAAGAGATTCTAATATCATAGTCTATGTCATTGGGAGAATTGTAATATTTCATTTCATTGTTGGAATTCTCTGGCTTATCAGTAAACTGGGAAGGAAAAGTGACTCGGACTAGAGAAATAGTGCTACATTAGCGTCGAAATTTGGTTTTCACTTCTTTAATTAGAATTGAAATTAAAAGGGAATCCGGTTTAATTCCGGAACTGTTCCCGCAACTGTAAGCTTAGTTCCTTTAATAAGGAATGCTTGTTACCACTTCAATACCACTGTTTGTGTTCTTTTAAATTGAACATCCACGGGAAGGTTGGTGGCAAGACGCAAGTCAGGAGACCTGCCCAATTCAACAAACAATGTTAAACTTTCGGGTTAAAAGTTTACGTATGGAACAGCTGTACAATTTCCCGCACTATTATTTGCCTATAATGATAAAAAGAGGCTCTCTTTTTTGTATTCTTTGCATAATGTTAACAACGATATCCGCCCAGAACCAAAGGGATACCATGGATTTACAGGAATTGGATGAGGTGGTGGTCAGTGATTCCAGATTTCCTTTAAAAAGGGAAAACTCTGGCAAAACGGTAATTAAGATTGGCCTTAAGGAACTGGAAAATAGCCAGGGTAAAACCGTAGCGGAGATAATTAATACCAAAAGTGGAATTGAAATCAACGGGAGCCGTGGCAGACAGGGAGAGGTGTTAGGTATTTTTGCCCGGGGTGGCAGAGGCAGGCAAGTTTTAATCTTGATTGACGGTATAAGAGTTTCTGATCCTTCTTCTTTTTCGCAAGAATATGATCTTAGATTGCTCGCCACATCGAAAATAGAATCAATTGAAATCATTAAAGGAGCTTCCAGTACGTTGTATGGCATGAGTGCAGCAACTGCTGTAATTAACATTCTGAGTAAGAAGGCTTCGAACAAAAAAATTAGTGGTGATTTTCAATCTAGTATTGGGACGAACCAATCTTCATTAGAACAGAATTATAATATTGCAGATTTTGGCAATACCGCCGCGGTAACAGGAACTCTTGACAGCTTTACTTATTCTCTTGGCTTTTCCAATGTTTATACTAATGGTTTATCATCAATTATTACCGAAACTAACGAGGAAGACCCTTTTTCAAGATATAATATTGATCTAAAATTAGGATATACATTTAATGATCAGGTAAATCTTACTATTTACGCTAATCAGACGAATTTGAACAGTGCTTATGATGAATCTTTTGGCTTAATTGATGCTCCTTATACTTTTCTTACAGAACAAAGACGGTTGGGTATTTCTTCCAAATGGACTTATGAAAACGGGGATTTAAATTTAAAAGGATCATTTACAAATTATAAGTCGGACAACAGGAGTGCTTTCCCTTCTATGTTTGAAGGGAATAATTATGTGGTTGATCTGTTTAACAGATATACTTTTGACGATCGTATTTATGCCATTTTGGGAATTAATTATAATCTGGATAGGGCTGAAGTTGACGGAACGCAGGAATTCTCGCTAACAGACCCTTATGCCAATTTGGTTTATGTTTCATCTTTTGGGTTAAATGTAAATGCCGGGCTACGACTAAACCTTCATTCGGAATATGGTTCACACGTGGTATACAATATTAATCCGTCTTATTCAATCGCTTTAGATGAGGGCTATTTAAAATTTATGGGCTCGTATGCCACCTCTTATATTACACCTTCACTAAACCAGTTATTTGGGATTTTTGGTGCTAACCCATTGTTAGAACCTGAAACTAACCGAACTGCCGAAGGAGGTCTGGAGTATAAAGCAAATGAGACATTAAGGTTAAGCGCTTTGTATTTTAATAGAAAAGAAGACAATTTTGTATTTTTTGACAATACTCTTTTTCAATATTTTAATGCTTCAAATACAATTAATGTACAAGGTTTTGAGGCCCAATTAGCTTGGGTACCCCTTGTGAAAATGAATTTGACCGCAAACTACACTTTTACGGAAAGAAAAGGAGATAATGCTATAAGAATACCTAAACACAGTTTTAATGCGGCTTTGAGTTATAGCTTTACTACCAAGACCTATACATCTCTTACGTATTCATATACAGGGAAACGCCTGGATACGGATTTTAACACATTTGATGAACAGGTTCTCGAACCTTTTTCAACTTTTGGTATTTATATATCACAAGAAGTAATAGCAAATAAACTCAAATTCTTTTTAAACATAGAAAATGTGTTTAACACCAATTTTACCGAGGTAATAGGATTCACTACAAGAGGTCGAAACCTTAGATTAGGATTGAGTTTAAAACTCTAAGTTATTATTATTTCAAATCAAGATTTAGATAAAGAGGCTTATCCAATACCATATTGTCCTTCATTGGAGTAAACATTTTAGAACTTGTGAATGGCTCAACAGGCGTCTTTACCGTAAAATCCCTTTTCCCTGATATACCTGTAACTTCTTCAATGGCCTTGGCCAGTAATGGTTCATTTTCATCCCCTAGAACTCCCAGGTTTTCCAAATCCTCCTTTAATTCAATATCAGGGTCAAAACCTGCTGAATAATCCGAGAAGCCTACAGAATTTTCATTTCTTCCTACCAATGGTTGAATAGCCCAGCTATTATCGGGGTTAATCTGGTTTTCTCTGGAAGGGGTATAAATAAAAGGAGCTCCATCACGGTCTGGATCATCCACCATTGTAAGTGAAAATTCATTCTTGCCCCGGGTTGTAGCACCTATTTTAATAACTTCAACATAGGGATTTAAAGCATTAATTACCAATTCACTAGCCGAGGCCGAACTCCCGGTTGTTAATACATAAACCCTGTTCAGGTTTAAAGTATTTATAGTGGTGCCTGCCCCTGTTCTGTCTGCAAAATAGTCAGTTATATCCTCGTCAGAAAAAACGCCTTGCAATTTGTCATTCCAACGTTGTCTGAGATATAAATTATTGGTATTGGTACTAAAAATCATGCTTGAAAGTAAGCGTGAAGAATTTACAGAACCTCCCGGATTATAACGTAAGTCGAGCACTAAATCAGTAACCCCATCAGTCTTTAATTGTCCGAAAGCATCATTCAAAACTTCATCAAACTCGTTTGTAAAATTATTATACATCAGATAGCCTATTTTTTGACCATTTATATCGAAGGACTTTACTACAAACACCGGATTTTCAATTAACCCTGCCTGTTTAGTCAATTCCACACTTTTGTCATTCGGAGTAACTACTCCATCAGCAATATCCGCCATATTCAATGTGTAGGTTGCATTTTCACCAAACAAAAGATCCCGGTAATTACTTTCATTTAAACTTTGCCCATCCACCCCTGTGAATAATTCTCCACGGGAGATGTCTTTTGTAGAAGCATCAGAATTAGTAACAATATAACGTACGTACCCAAAGATATCTGTATCGTTATCACCATATAAAAATAAACCAAATTCCAGACCGTTACTTCGCGAGATTCCGGCTAAATTATCCGTGAGTTCTTTATAATCCATGTTATAAAAGCTAAAGCGATCTTCTGAAAAGCGCAGTTTATTATCGAAAAAATCAGCAGGATCCGCTTCCGAGACTAAAAACTCAGCGTACTCCTCGTTGGTGCTAAATCTATCATCCGCCAGGTCGGCTACATCCGATTGCCAGAAATACCAGATATTCATAGCCTTCCACATAAAGTCCTGAACACTTACTGAGTCACCTCCGGGGCCGCTGACACCTATGTCATCATCTTTACTGCAGGAAATACTTAGGGTGACAATTCCCATAAATAAAAGGAGAAACTTTTTCATTTGGCAAATTTACATAGTTTCAACAACTATCATTCCAATTTTAATATTCATTAACACTATTCCCCCAATTGTGTTATTAGTTCTGTTATATATAAAAAATATTAGCTTTAAGGTGTGCAAATTACTTACATCTGCAAGAAAATAAAATTTTTTGTAACAAAATTCGATGTACTTCGTCTTGCTTATGTAAAACACCTTTAATGGTTTATACGACAACAGAACAACCGATAATGACGCAATCAGAATTTTTAAATGTGGTTATGCCCTTTAAAGACAAGTTATATAGATTGTCAAAAAGATTACTGACATCCGCAGAAGAAGCAGAAGATGCCACTCAGGAGATACTGATGAAATTGTGGTCTAAGAATGACAATATTGCGAACTACAAAAATGTTGAGGCCTTTGCGATGACAATGACCAAGAACTTTTGTCTGGATAGGTTAAAGTCGAAACAATCGAATAACCTGAAACTGGTTCATAGCAATTACGAAGATGGGAATACTTCATTGCAAAAACAGCTGGAGGCAAGAGACAGCGTAAGTTGGGTAGAGAAAATTATGGAGGAATTGCCGGATCAACAAAAATTGGTATTGCAATTGCGAGATGTTGAGGAATATGATTTTAATGAAATTGCAGATTTACTGGAAATGCAGCCTACGGCGGTAAGAGTAGCACTTTCCAGAGCAAGAAAAACAGTTAGAGAAAAATTAATGCAAAAACATAGTTATGGAATTGGATAGAATTGAAAAATTATTGGAAAAGTACTTCGAGGCTACTACCACGGTGGAGGAGGAGGAACAATTGAGAGACTATTTTTCACAGGATTCGGTCGCACCGCATCTGGAACAATACGCTCCAATGTTTACTTACTTTTCCATAGCCAAGGACGAACGGTTTACTAAGCAGGTTCCATTAAAACCTAGGGTATCATACCACAAATGGATTTCTATTGCAGCAGTAGCAGTTATGGCCTTTGGAATATATTTCGGTAATGATTACCGGGAACAAAAGGAGGCAGAGTATGCCTATAATGAAACAAAGAAGGCGTTAGGCCTGTTGGCACAGAATTTGGAACGTGGTACCCAAAAAGTAGCCTATTTAAATGAATTTGAACAAACAAAACAAAAAATTTACAACAACAATTAAAATTTAAAAGATGAAAAAGTATATTCTAATAGTAGCAATGGCAGTTTTACCTCTTAGTGGTTTCTCACAATCCATTTTTGATAAATTTGAGGATTCAGATGAGGTAAGTTCTGTAATAGTTAATAAAAACATGTTTAACCTTTTAGTTAAGATGGATGTGGATGTGGATGATCCGGAAGCTCAGGATTTTATGAATATTGCAAAAAGCCTAAGTGGTCTTAAAGTATTCGTTACTGAAGATAAAGCAGTTTCTGCAGATATGCAGGCTACTGTGAACAAGTATCTTAAATCTTCTTCGTTGGAAGAATTGATGAGGGTAAAGGACAAAGAAACCAATGTTAAATTCTATGTAAAAAACGGCAAAGACGAAGATCATGTAAGCGAATTATTAATGTTTGTCACGGGTATCGATAATGTAGATATGGAAATAAATGACAGAAAGATTGAAACTGTTCTTCTTACATTGACCGGGGATATTGATCTTACCAAAATTGGTTCACTTACAAAAAAGATGAATTTACCGGAAGAATTAAACAAAGCAGAAAAAAAGAACAAATCAGAATAACAGATAACTAAAGTGGTAATTGACCGTTGAGATGTTACTAACTTAACAACAGGTCAATTGCCATTTCTACAAGTTTTGATTGAATAAAAAGATAACAAAATGAAAAAAATAATAACCGTACTTTCTGTAATTAGCTTACTGGCCTTTTTCGCATGTTCTTCCACTCAAAGTCTCCAGGAATATTATGTGGATAGTTCAGAAAACCCTAATTTCATTTCATTGGATGTTCCAACGAGCATACTAAATTTGCAAAATGAGGATTTGTCAGAAACACAACAAGAGGCATTACAGTCATTGAAGAAATTGAATTTATTGGCTTTTAGGAAGACCAGCGAGAACGGGGCCGAATATGAAGTAGAAAAGGCAAAGGTAAATGCTATTTTAAAGAATGATGATTTTGTTGAACTCATGAAATTGAATTCTGAGTATGGAAAGGGTGTTATAAAGTATGTAGGAGATGAAGATGCAATTGATGAGGTAATAATTTACGGGAGCAGTGATGACAAAGGATTTGCTCTCATTCGGGTTCTGGGTAAGGATATGAACCCAGCTTATATTATTCAACTAATGGACGCAATACAAAAATCTGATTATAAAGGCGAAGGACTTGGAGAAATAGGTGAATTTCTAAAAGGATAACTCAATTATTTATAAATATGTAACCCGCCCGGATCTATTCCGGACGGGTTTTTTGTTATCAAAACGTAAAATATATTTGAAAGTGTCATTTCGATTTAAATTTCTCTAAGCTATTTTATATCTTCCTGCACTAAATAACACTAAAAATTAATCACTATGGAAAACGCAGAAATATGGATTGACAAAGGTATTGACTTCATTGCTGAATATGGCCCAAAAGTAATTGGTGCTTTACTTATTTATATCATTGGTTCCTGGATAATAAAGAAGATAATTGGAGTTTCCAGAAATGCGATGTCCAAAAGTAAGTATGATGACTCCTTGCAGAGATTTCTTTTAAATCTGACTGCCTGGGCTTTAAGAATATTTCTGATTATTATTGTTATCTCTCAATTAGGGGTGAACGTAACCACATTTGCTGCTGTACTTGCTGCTGCCGGTTTGGCTGTCGGGCTGGCTTTACAGGGATCCTTGTCAAACTTTGCAGGAGGAGTTCTAATCATGATTTTTAAGCCTTATCGAATAGGTGATCTTATTGAGGCACAGGGAGTACTAGGTGCTGTTAAGGAAATTGAGATTTTCACGACAAAGCTTGTTACACCTCAAAACAAATTAGCGATTGTTCCTAATGGGGCTATGGCCAATGGTAATATCATAAATTATACGGCCGAAGGCAAAATACGAGTTGATGTTGAAATTGGAATAGATTATGGTGAAGATATAAAAAAGACCAAAGAGGTATTAATGAGCGTCCTTACTACTAATGAAAAGGTTCTAAAGGAGCCAGCACCATCAGTAAATGTATCTGAGTTGGCCGACAGTTCCATAAATTTTGCGGTAAGGCCCTTCGCTAAACCAGAGCATTACTGGGATGTATATTTTAGTACGGTTGAAGATTGTAAAGTTGCGCTTGATAAAGCCGGAATAGAAATACCTTACCCACATCTGCAAATACTTAAAAAGGAATAGCACTAATTAGTATTGAATTTTTCAAAAAAGGCATTATAACATAGATCTGGTTTCTAAGTATAAGAGTTTTTTTTAAATACCCGTATAATTACTGGGGCTGATATTTTTTAATTCGGTCTTAAGCTCTTGTTTTATTTCCAATTGATCAATAAATTCTGCAATCGATTTTTGCGTAATGCGTTCATTGGTCCTGGTGAGACCTTTTAATGCCTCATAAGGATTGGGATATCCTTCTCTCCTGAGGATGGTTTGTATAGCTTCAGCCACAACCGCCCAATTGTCATCGAGATCTTTTTCAAATTCGACTTTATTCAGAAGTAATTTGTTTAGGCCTTTAAGAGTAGCTTTAATTGCAATTAGTGTATGAGCAAAGGGAACTCCAACGTTACGCAGTACTGTGCTGTCCGTTAGATCGCGCTGTAAACGTGAAATAGGTAATTTAGATGATAAATGTTCAAAAATAGCATTGGCAATTCCTAAATTACCTTCGGAATTTTCAAAATCTATTGGATTTACTTTATGGGGCATTGCTGAAGAACCTACTTCTCCTTCGGTTATTTTTTGTTTAAAATAATCCATGGAAACGTAAGTCCACATATCCCGATTTAAGTCAATAACTATAGTATTGATACGCTTAAGTGTGTCAAATAAAGCAGCCATATGATCATAATGTTCAATTTGAGTAGTAGGGAAGGAATGGGATAATCCCAATTTACTCTGAACAAAATTTTGTCCGAAATTTTGCCAATCTATATCTGGGTAAGCCACTTTATGGGCATTATAATTGCCGGTTGCTCCACCAAATTTCGCTGCACTTGGAATATCATTTAAAAGGTTAAACTGTTCTTCAAGGCGCACAACAAAAACATTAATTTCTTTACCCAAACGAGTTGGAGATGCAGGCTGTCCATGAGTTCGTGCCAGCATAGGGATATCTTCCCAATTTTTGACTAAATCCCTTAAAACCGCTGTCAATTCCATAAATACAGGCACATATACCTCATTCATAGCATCCTTAATGGAATAGGGTATGGCAGTATTGTTAATATCCTGCGAAGTAAGTCCAAAATGGATAAATTCTTTATATTTTTCTAATCCCAATGCATCGAACTTATCCTTAATAAAATACTCCACTGCCTTAACATCATGGTTAGTGGTTCTCTCTATTTCTTTAATGGCCAAAGCATCTTCTAAACTAAAATTTTCAAAAATTTTCCGGAGGGAACCGACTCTAACCTGGGATAATTTTGGGAGCTGAGGCAGTTCTAATTCACAGAGCGCTATGAAGTATTCAATTTCAACCATAACCCTGTACTTTATTAACGCTTCTTCCGAAAAGAAATTTGCAAGGGAATCGACCTTGGATCTATATCTGCCGTCAATTGGTGAAATGGCGTTTAATTGATTTAACGACATATGCTTTAGGATTGATTATTTTTTGAAAGATGTAAAGATACTTATATGCCGGGGAGATTAAAAGTATATTAGGAGGATAGTTAAAATTTTTGAGTTAAGCTGTTTAAAATAATTTTGTCACTCTTTAGTGGTTCTCAATTTCTTTATTAATTAATGTTAGAATTTGTCTGGCCCTTGCCTTATAAGCAGCGCTTCCTAAACTGTAATTTTGCTCCAATATCATTTGGAGTTCAGATCGAATCCATTCAAATTTTTCACTTAATAAATAAAGGCTCGTCATAGAATATGCTTTAGCCGCTACTTTATGTTCCCCTATGAGCCAATCAAAACAAGAGGTAGTTATTTTTTCCAGGTGATATTCCTTTAATTTTGTCTGGACTTCATTTTTTGATTTGGAAAAAAAAGCCTTCGTAAGAATTTCACAAATTTTAGCCATTGGTCTTACAGACGAATCTAATTGCACTTTAGACATGCCCGTAGTAAAACCATCAATATTAATTAGAATTAGTTGTATGTTTTTTTTTGCTATAAATTCCAAAATCCAGCAGGCTTTTGATGACATTACTCCATTATCCTCAAATGCAATTTCCATTAAAGATGAAATAAATTGAGGATTATTAAGCACAAATTGGGTTACTTCACTGCGTTTATCCCGAGTGCCATCTACATAATTTAATAATTTGAATAATTCAGATTTGGTCACAAAAATTTGTATTTTGGCCTTACAAAAGTGCCCCCAAATGAAAGTAATGAAAAAAATAGCAAAATTGCTATTACTTCTTTTTATTGCCATCCAATTTTTCAGACCGGAAAAGAATATTAATCAAGGCAACCATTTAGCCGGTTTCATAGATGAAACTAATCCGCCTGAAAATGTTAAAGCCATTTTAACTGATAGTTGCTTTGATTGCCACAGCAACAATACCGAATATCCATGGTACAACAATATTGCACCAGTATCGTGGTGGCTTTCGGAACATATCAAAGATGCTAAGGCAGATTTGAATTTGTCTGATTGGAATAATTACAATAAAAGGCAAAAGGATCACAAATTAGAAGAATTGATTGAGGTCATTGAAGAAGCTGAGATGCCTCTAAAGGAATATACCTGGGTTCACCAAGGAGCCAGACTCTCTCAGGAACAACGCGAAGCCATTCTGGAATGGGCCAGGCGCACTAAAGCTCTTTACGGATTAGGTCCGTTACCAAGGTAGGAACTCCTATTGCTGCTGTTGCTTGTATAATTGTGAGATTTTCAAATTCTGAAGCATTTATACTTGGTTTTGGATCAATAAAATATAAGGGTATGCCCTGTCTTGCATAGTTCAAAAGGCCGGCTGCCGGATATACCTGCATTGACGTTCCAATAATAATAAGGATTTCTGCGGTTACGGTAATTTGTGCAGCTTCAGATAATAATGGAACTTCCTCGCCAAACCAAACAATATGAGGACGCAATTGATATCCTTTTACGCATGTCTCACCCAGGTTTAGATCTTTTTTCCAATCCAAAACCAATGTTTCATCACCAGTACTGCGAACTTTAAGCAATTCCCCATGAAGATGGAGAACATGAGAACTGCCTGCACGTTCATGTAAATCATCTACATTCTGTGTAATAATAGTGACATTGAAGTATTTTTCAAGTTCAACGAGCATTTTATGACCAGTATTAGGGACAACTTCTAACAACTGCCTTCTCCTTTGGTTGTAAAAATCCAATACCAAGAAAGGGTTTCTGGCAAAACCGTGTGGCGAGGCAACTTCCATTACGTCATGTCCCTCCCAAAGCCCGTCCGCATCACGAAAAGTTCTAATTCCGCTATCTGCGCTCATTCCGGCTCCTGTAAGTACAACAATTTTTTTTTGCATGATTTTGGGTCTATTATAAAGATACATTTTTCTTAAATTAGATTTATGATAGATCTTGATCTGCTTTCCTATTTAGAAACTTATATTACACCTGAACGCCTAAAACGATTCAATGATGTTTTAAGCGAGCGCACAAATTATATTACTGTGGCCATTGAGGATGTTTTTCAAATGCATAATGCAAGCGCAGTAATAAGAAGTTGTGACGTTTTTGGAATTCAGAAAGCGCATATTATTGAAGACCGATTTGGACAACGTATCGACAAAAATATAGCAATGGGAGCTCAAAAATGGGTGGATATAGAAAGATATACTACTGTAAAATCCTGTATAAGTAATTTGCGGGGCGGTGGATATAAGATTATTGCTACCACTCCTAATAATGATTCAAAATTGCTGGAGGATTTTAAATTAGAAGATAAAGTGGCTTTGTTTTTTGGGACAGAAAAGGAAGGCTTAAGTCCTGAGGTATTAGAGCAAGCTGATGGTTATTTGAAAATACCAATGTCAGGATTTTCAGAGAGTCTCAACATCTCGGTTTCTGCGGCCATTATATTATATAATTTAACACTACAACTTAAAAGATCAAATTTACCATGGCACTTAACCGAAGCTGAAATTTTGGAAAAACGAATGGATTGGACTAAAAATACTATTAAAAGTATTGATGAAATCATAGCAAGATATAGGAAAGAAAATTAATTTTCATTATATTTAAAGGTAACCAATTAACTGATAAACAAATGACTACAATTTTATATATACTCGCTGCGATAGTTGTTCTAGTTATTATTTTAGCTATGATTGCACCTAAAAG
>Ga0265303_10000701_pt1 | contig 19501 bp, 22 predicted proteins | sample Helome_2_FD_192494 | JGI IMG/M metagenome (GOLD analysis project Ga0265303, IMG submission 192494) | Marine sediment microbial communities from subtidal zone of North Sea - Hel_20160317 (Illumina Assembly) | ecosystem: Environmental > Aquatic > Marine > Subtidal zone > Sediment ... | reverse complement strand
CATTACGTGTTCTTCCTGGATATCGACGGGCACATCGACGACAAGCATGTTGCCGCCGCGCTGGCGGAACTGGAGCAGCGCGCCCAGCTGTTCCGCGTCCTCGGTTCCTATCCCAAGGCCGTGCTCTGATCCGGGCACCGGGGCGCATGGCCGACAATTCCCGTTTCTCTGCCCTCGCGGCCCCTGGTGTGCGGGGCCTGCAGCCCTATGTGCCCGGCAAAGCTATCGAAGCGCTCGAGCGCGAGTACGGCGTCAGCAACACCCTGAAGCTGGCCTCTAACGAGAATCCGCTGGGTCCGCCGCCGGCCGCGCTGACAGCGATTCGCGATGCCCTGGCTACGTTGAATCTCTACCCTGACGGTGCCGGGCATGCGTTGAAGTTGCGCCTGGCTGAGCGCCACGGGGTGACGCCGGAACAGATCACCCTGGGTAACGGCTCCAACGACTTGCTCGTGCTGCTGGCAGAAACCTTTCTCACGCCGCAGCTTGAGGCCGTTTATGACCAGCATGCGTTCGTGATTTATGCACTGGCGGTGCAGGAAGCCGGGGCAACCGGCCGGGTGGCGGCATCCAGACCCGCGGATGATCCGGCTCAACCCCTCGGCCATGATCCGCAGGCCATTGCCGCGTGCTACGGGCCGAACACGCGCCTCGTTTACATCGCCAATCCGAACAATCCCACCGGCACCTGGCTTGACGACGGCGCGGTGCGCAGCCTGCTTGACCAGCTGCCCGCCGACGCGTTGTTGGTGCTCGACGAGGCTTATGCGGAATATGTCACCGAAGCGGCATATCCGGATGGGGTGAGGCTGCTGGCCGACTATCCGAACCTGGTCGTCACCCGCACTTTTTCCAAAGCCTTCGCGTTGGCTGGACTGCGCATCGGCTATGCAGTGAGTCATCCGGCAGTGGCCGAACTGATTAATCGCGTCCGCCAGCCATTCAATACCAGCACGCTGGCACAGGCGGCTGCGCTGGCCGCGCTGGACGACGACGAGTTCATTGCCCGCAGCCGGGCGTTGAATGCCTCGGGTCTCGATCAGCTGACCGCGGGTTTGCGCGCATTGGGGCTCACTGTGCTGCCCTCCGTGGGCAATTTTGTGTTGACCGACCTGGGTCGGCCCGTGCCGCAGGTTTACGCGTCGCTGCTGCGCGAGGGCATTATCGTGCGACCGGTCGCCAACTACGGCTTGCCCAACCATCTGCGAATTACCGTAGGTCTTGCGGAACAAAACGAGCGGCTGCTGGCAGTCCTGCCGCGCTGCCTGGAGCAGGGACAGTGACGGCCAGCTACGTTGTAAGGCCGGCTCAGAAGATCGCCGGCACGATTGCTGTGCCCGGCGACAAGTCCATCTCACACCGTGCGTTGATGCTGGGTGCCATTGCCGACGGCCAGACGGCCATCACCGGCTTTCTGGCCGGTGAAGACTGTCTCGCCACACTGTCTGCGCTGCGGGCCATGGGCGTGCGTATCGAACACGACGAAGCTTCCGCGGTACGCGTGCACGGCGTCGGTATGCAGGGTCTGCAGGCACCACAACAGGTGCTCGACATGGGTAATTCCGGCACGGCGATGCGGCTGTTCACCGGCCTTCTGGCCGGTCAGGCTTTCGACTCCGAACTGTCGGGCGACACATCGCTGCGTCAGCGCCCGATGAATCGGGTGGCCGAGCCGCTGCGCCAAATGGGCGCAGAGATCACCACGGCAGATGGCAAACCGCCGCTGAAGATCCGGGGCGCCCGCAGTTTGCACGGCATCGACTACGAGCTGCCGGTGGCCAGCGCCCAGGTGAAGTCGGCACTGTTGCTGGCCGGGCTGTATGCCGACGGCGAAACCCGCATCGGCGAACCCGCCGTGACCCGCGATCACACCGAGCGAATGCTGGAGCAGTTTGGCGTCCGCCTGCAGCGGCAAACTGGCGCGGTGATGGTGGCGGGCGGTCAGCGCCTGCGCGCGAGCCCGGTGGCGGTGCCTGGTGACCTGTCGTCGGCGACCTTTTTCATGCTGGCCGCCAGCGTTGCGCCGGCAGGGGCCCTGCAGGTCGACAATGTTGGCCTGAACCCGACGCGCACCGGCGTGCTGCGCATACTCGAACTGATGGGGGCGGATTTGCAGATCGAGGAACGCAGAACGGAGGCCGAGCCCGCCGGCCGGGTCACCGTGCGGCCATCACAGTTGCAGGGTATCCGTGTGCCGCCTGAACTGGTACCGCTGGCAATCGACGAGTTTCCGGCCATATTTGTGGCTGCGGCACTGGCTGACGGGGAAACGCACATCAGTGGTGCAGCCGAACTGCGGCATAAGGAAAGTGACCGAATCGCCGTGATGGTGGCCGGCCTGCGAGCCCTTGGCGTGCCGGTGGAAGAGCGGCCCGACGGGGCGGTCATTCGCGGCGGCGAACTCCACGGGGGCACCGTGGACAGTGCGGGCGATCATCGTGTGGCGATGGCCTTTGCCGCCGGCGCGGTTGCCGCGCAGGGTCCGGTCACGATTCGCAATACCGCGAATGTGGCCACGTCCTTTCCGGGTTTTGCCAACCTGGCGCGCACGGTCGGCATGCAGCTGGCGGAGCAGAACGGTGCCGGCTGAAGGTGTGCCGGTCATCGCGGTAGACGGGCCGGGAGGCGCCGGCAAGGGTACCGTTTGCCGGGCGCTGGCCACGCGCCTGGGCTGGCATTTGCTCGACAGCGGGGCCCTGTACAGGCTGGTGGCGCTGGCCGCGATGCGGGCCGGCATCGATCTGGATAATGAAAGCCAGGTGGCAGACGAGGCGAGGCGACTGCCCGTGGTGTTTGGCGCTGACGGGCGCATCAGCCTCGCCGGTGAGGAGGCCACCGATGCGATTCGGGACGAGGCCTGCAGCCAGGGTGCGTCCCGCGTAGCCGCGTTGCCGGCCGTGCGCGCCGCGCTGGTGGCGCGCCAGCGGGCCTTTCGCCGCCTGCCGGGGCTGGTGGCTGACGGCCGGGATATGGGTTCGGTGATTTTCCCAGACGCTGAATTGAAGGTTTTTCTGACCGCCAGCGATGATGAGCGGGCTCGCAGGCGTTATAAGCAGTTGAAAGAAAAGGGTATTGATGTTAGATTCGCGCGCCTTTCGGAGGAGCTGGGGGAACGTGATCGCCGCGACGCGGCGCGAGGGGTGGCGCCACTCAAGGCGTTGCCAGATTCCCGGCACCTCGATACGACGGGCCTCAGCATTGACGCTGTGGTGGCGCAAGTCATGGGCTGGGTGGCCGAGGCCTACCCGCAGCTGAAGTTGAGTTAGTCCCGGATCCCAAGGACCGGATCTGGATGTGTACAACCGTCTGCCGACAGGAAGTTGGCAGCGCAAAACGAATGACCTTCGGGTGAGTAACTGGAATGACTGAAACATTTGCCGAACTTTTTGAAGAATCTTTTGCCAGTGAGCGAATCAAGCCCGGCGCAATACTGACCGGACTTGTCGTAGACATCTCACCCGAAGTGATTGTCGTCAGCGCCGGCCTCAAGTCTGAGGCCATTATTCCAACCAGCCAGTTCCGTAACGAACAAGGCGACATCGAAGTTGCCATTGGCGACGAGGTCGAGGTGGCCCTCGACGCCGTGGAAGACGGTACCGGCGAGACCAAATTGTCGCGCGAGCGGGCCAAGCGTGCCCGCACCTGGGAGCACCTGGAAGATGCCTTCGAGAATGGCAAGGTCGTGCACGGCATCATAAATGGCCGCGTGAAAGGCGGCTTTACTGTCGACATTGATTTCGTGCGGGCCTTCCTGCCGGGCTCGCTGGTGGATATGCGCCCGGTGCGCGATCCCAGCTACCTGGAAGGCAAAGACCTGGAATTCAAGGTCATCAAGCTGGACCAGAAGCGCAACAACGTCGTGGTATCTCGCCGCGCGGTGGTGGAAGAAGAGTACAGCGCCGAGCGTGAAAATCTGCTGTCTTCGCTGCAGGAAGGTGCGAACGTCAAGGGTATCGTCAAGAACCTGACCGACTATGGTGCTTTTGTAGACCTGGGCGGAATCGATGGTCTGCTGCACATCACAGATATGGCGTGGAAGCGGGTGCGTCATCCGTCAGAGGTGGTGAATGTCGGCGACGAGATCGACGTAAAGATTCTGCGCTTCGATCGCGAGAAGAACCGCGTATCGCTTGGCATCAAGCAGCTGGGCGCCGATCCGTGGGAGAACATCGCCAGGCGCTATCCGCCGAAGACACGCCTTTTTGGCAAGGTGACCAACATTGCGGACTACGGGTGCTTCGTTGAAATCGAAGACGGCGTAGAAGGTCTGGTGCACGTGTCCGAGATGGACTGGACCAACAAGAACGTGAATCCCGCCAAGGTCGTGCAGATTGGTGATGAAGTCGAAGTCATGGTGCTCGACATCGACGAAGAACGCCGCCGGATCTCGCTGGGCCTGAAGCAGTGCCAGTCGAATCCCTGGGCCGAGTTCGCCGCCAGCTACAACCGCGACGACAAGGTGACCGGCAACGTCAAGTCAATTACCGACTTCGGCCTGTTTATTGGCCTGGACGGTGGCATCGACGGCTTGGTGCACCTGTCAGATATCTCCTGGGAGCTGGAAGGCGAAGATGCCGTTCGCAAGTACCGCAAGGGCGAAGAAGTGGAGGCCATTGTGCTGTCCATCGACCCGGAGCGCGAACGAATTTCTCTCGGCGTCAAGCAGCTGGATCAGGATCCCATATCCACTTTCCTTGCCCAGCATCCCAAAGGGACCATCATTAAGGGCACCGTCAAGGAAGTTGAGCCGCGGTTTGCGGTGATTGACCTGGGAGAGGGTATCGAGGGTCAGTTGCGTGCCAGCGAGCTGTCTCGCGACCGGGTGGAAGACGCGCGCACAGTGCTGAAGGTAGGCGAAGATATCGAGTCCCGCTTCATTGGCCTGGATCGAAAGAATCGCGTGATCTCTCTGTCCATCAAGGCGAAGGAAGCGCACGAGGAGGCCCAGGCCGTAGAGAGCTACCGGTCTGAGTCGGCTTCGGGCGCATCTGGCACGACGCTGGGTGACCTGCTGAAGGCGAAGATTTCCGGCCAGGCAGAGCCGGAAAGCGTGACGGAAGAAGCCGTGGCGGAAGATGCCGCAGCGGACGACAGCCCGGCAGACGATGATGCGGCCGCAGAAGGTCAGGCGGAAAAAGAAGAGTAGGGGGGCTCCGCCTGTCGCGACAGGGATGCGGAGTGGTCGGTCGGCCGAAATGGTTGGCAGCATAATTGGGGAAAACGGCGGTTGGCGATGACAAAGTCTGAACTAATCGAGGTCATTGCACGGAAGCAAAAGCACCTGCCTGGGAAGGACGTGGAACTGGCGGTTAAACATCTGCTCGAGCTGATGAGCGATGCGCTGTCGAAAGGCGAGCGGATCGAGATCCGCGGATTCGGCAGTTTTTCACTGCACTATCGACCGGCGCGCATGGGCCGGAATCCCAAAACGGGCGAGGCGGTTGCGCTGGCGGGCAAGTACGTGCCGCATTTCAAGCCGGGCAAGGATCTGCGCGAACGGGTCAACGAGAACCGGGACCTGCCCATCCGCGATTGACCGCTGCTTGCAGTACACTCTGACCCGAGGCGGTTTGTTCGTGGCGCGGGGCCCGGCAAGATGAAACTGGTTCGCAATCTGCTCTACCTGGTGCTGCTCATCGTGGTGCTACTGGCCGCGACGGCTTTCGCAGCGCTGAACCCCTTCCCGATTACCCTCGATCTCGCTGTTGGCACCGTCGAGGTGCAGGCTTCACTGGCCATGATCATTGCTTTCGGCGCGGGCTGGGCCTTCGGCATGTTGTGTGCGGGAATCGCGCTGGTGCGTTCCATGGGCGAACGGCGACGGTTGCGTCGGTCCACGGACATGGCACAGGCCGAGGTGCGGGCGCTGCGCAGTTTGCCCGGGCAGACGGCCGACTGATTCCCTGCCCCAGACCCAACGAACCCTGACCGGGCGCCGGTGCATTTCTGTGCCAACGCGGGCCATAGAGCGGTAGGCCCGTCACGCTGTGGCTTCTAGCATTCATCTCCACTGACCGGCAGCACGGGGCTGCCTGGCTCAAGTGCAAGGAGAGACTGCAATGCGAAGGATCATCTTGGCGCTGGCTGGCGCCGCAAGCCTGTTCCCGCTGCTGGCGGGTGCCGTAGACATCAACACTGCCGATGCGGAGACCCTGGCCAAGGGCCTGAGCGGCGTGGGTGCATCCCGCGCCGAGGCCATCATCCAGTACCGCGAGGCCTTTGGGCCCTTTCAGTCACCGGAAGACCTGTTGAATGTCCGCGGCATCGGCATCCAGATACTTGATGCCAACCGCGGCAACATTGAAGTGGAGCCGATGGCGCAGTAGCCATAGTTGAGGTGAGCGCAGATTGCTTAAGGCTCACCTGGATCCCGGCAAGGGTGGCTGCGATTCGCTAGAATTGCGGCTGCTCTTGCAGGGGACCCTTATGCCCGCACCCGTTCGTACCGCCGTGTTCCCGGTCGCTGGCCGGGGCACACGGTTTCTGCCCGCCACGAAGGCAATCCCTAAAGAGATGCTGCCCATCGTGGACAAGCCGCTGATGCAGCTGGCGGTAGAAGAAGCGCTGGAGGCCGGCGCCACGCGCCTGGTCTTCATTACCCACAGCAGCAAGCGCGCCATCGAAGATCACTTCGATATAGACGCTGATCTCGAGCGGGCCCTGGAAGAGGGTGGCAAGACCGAACTGTTGGCCATCCTGCGCGGCATCCTGCCGCACGGCGTGAGCTGCGTGTATATCCGCCAGGGAGAGCCCCTGGGGCTGGGTCACGCGGTGTTGTGCGCGCGCCCGGCCGTGGGCGACGAGCCGTTCTTCGTCCACCTGCCTGATGACCTGATCCGCGCCGAGACCGGCTGCCTGGCGCAGATGGCCGCAGCCTTCGCTGGCCACGGTAACAGCCTGATTGCGGTCGAAGACGTGCCGAGGGAGAAGACCAGCAGCTACGGCATCGTCGCAGTCGACGACGAGCTGCGGATGCAGCAGATCGTTGAAAAACCCGCGCCGTCTGACGCGCCGTCTACGCTGGCCGTGGTCGGGCGTTACCTGCTGACGCCGCGGATTTTCGACAAGCTGGTGACCACCGGGCGGGGCGCCGGCGGAGAAATTCAGCTCACCGATGCCATTGCCGACCTGCTGGCCGACGAACCGGTGCGGGCCTACCGCTTCGACGGTGTGCGTTACGACTGCGGTAACAAACTGGGCTATGTGCAGGCCAATCTCGACTATGCACTGGCCGATCCGGACCTGGCCGCCGGGCTCCGTGGCGTACCCAAGGCCTGAGCGTTCCCTGTTAACATCTGGCCGTGTCGCCGGCGGCATTTGTGTCGCCTGGCGCGTTGGCGGAGGGGCCGGGTGAGTTCACGATCGACAGCGCGTTCTAGTCTCCCATTGGCCGGCATCCTGTTGTCGGCGCTGTTCTGCTTGCCGCAATTGGCATTCGCTGAGACAGACCGGGTTGCCCGGCAGCAGGAACTGGACCGGGCCTGTGAAGCTGCCCGGCAAAAAGCGCTGGTGCCACTGCGCCTGGAAAAGGTCAAAGAGTGTATGGCCACGGAAGATCGTGACCAGGAAGATTGCGAAGCGGCCTACAGCAATTACGGTGAGCGAGCAGGCTCCCGCCCACCCTTGTTCTACGACCTCCCCGAGTGTGTCGCCGCCGCCGATTTCCAGCGCAGCGTGAGGCAGGCGAAGTAGAAATGACCGGGGTCTCAAGCCGAACGCACACGGCGTGCGAGGAGTGCGACTTGCTCGTTGCCGTCCCGGCAATCCAGGAGGGCGAGCGCGCCGAGTGTCCCCGCTGCGGCCACACCCTGACCCAGCGGCCAAAGCAGGGTTTTGAGCGGGCTCTGTCGTTTGCGCTGGCCGGCTGCGTGTTTTTTGCGATCTCGCTGGCCTTTCCCTTCCTGACCCTGTCTAACGGCGGCATCGAAAACGTGATGACCTTGCCGGAAGCCTCGATCGCCATCTGGCGTGAGCAGGATCCGGTGCTGGCCGTTATCGTTTTCGTGGCCATTATTGCGTTACCCATTGCGTTGCTGGGTGTCATTATCGCGCTCGTCATGCCCCTGGTGCTTGAGAGGCCGGTCCCGTGGCTTCCGCAACTGGGCAAGCTGATGATCAGGCTGAATGACTGGGCGATGGTGGAGGTGTTTGTCATCGGTACCATTGTCAGCCTGGTGAAGATTGCCAAGCTGGCCACCGTGATCCTCGGCTTGTCGTTCTGGGCCTATATCGTGTTTGCGATTTGCCTGACGGCGGCGCTGTCCGGGCTCGACCGGTTGCAGGTCTGGCGTGCGATCGAGGAGTCGGCGGCGTGAGTTATCCGGCGAATACGGCAGCCGCGCAGGGCCTGGCCCTGTGCCATGTCTGTGGCCATCTGGATCGGGCCGAGCTGCATCATTGCCGCCGTTGTGGCGACGAGCTGCACCTGCGCAAGGCTGACAGCCTGCAGCGCACGCTGGCCTTGCTGATCACGGCGGTCATCCTCTATATCCCGGCCAACGTGCTGCCGATCATGACCACAATGCAGCTGGGTAAAGGCGAGCCGTCGACGATTCTTGGCGGCGTCGTGCTGCTCATCAAGCTGCACTCCTATCCCATCGCCGCGGTGATCTTCATTGCCAGCGTGATGGTGCCCATCTCCAAGCTGATCGCGCTGTTCTACCTGGTCTGGAACGGCTATCGCAAGGAACCGGCCAGCGCGATGCAGTGCACGAAGATTTACCGGCTGACAGAACTCGTGGGTAAATGGAGCATGGTGGACGTGTTCGTCGTCGCCATCCTTGTTGCCCTGATTCACCTGACCGGACTGCTGGTGATATTGCCCGGCCCCGCCGCAGTAGCATTTGCCGGGGTGGTTGTGTCTACAATGCTGGCGGCCCATGCCTTTGATACCCGGCTCATCTGGGATCGACTGAAGGAAGAAGATGACTGAAGTCACCGCGTCCGTGAAACCGCGTCGCAAGATTCCCGTGATTTGGCTGGTGCCCATTGTGGCGGCACTACTGGGCATCTGGCTGGTGGTCTATAACTACCTGACTCAGGGTCCAACGATCACCATCGTGTTCGCCACCGCTGAGGGGATCCAGCCCGGCAAGACCAAGATCAAGGCCCTCAGTGTCGAACTCGGCGTCGTCGAATCGGTGGAGCTGAACAAGGAGCTGGATCAGGTCATAGTCACAGCCCAGCTGGAAAACTACGCGAAGCCGCTGTTGCGTGAAGATACCCAGTTCTGGGTGGTGCGGCCCCGCATTGGTCCGGGCGGCATCTCCGGTCTCGGCACGCTCCTGTCCGGTGGCTACATTCGCCTGGAAGCCGGGGCGGGCGAGGAGGGTCGGCGGCAATTTGCCGGCCTCGATAACCCGCCGGTGACGGCGGCGGGAACGCCGGGATTACAGTTATCGCTGACCAGCAATAAGGCGGGGTCTATCACCGCCGGTGACCCGGTGTTGTATCGCGGTTACCGTGTTGGGTCGGTTGAGAGCGCTGACTTTGACCCGGACGGGCAGGAGGTCACCTACACCTTGTTTATTGACGCACCGTACGACTCGCTCGTGAACGAGAACACGCGCTTCTGGAATGCCAGCGGTATTTCGCTGAAAGCCGGTGCCGGCGGGCTTGAGGTCCAGGTCGGTTCCCTGCAGTCCTTGCTGGTGGGTGGTGTGACATTTGATATGCCTAATGGCGTGCTGGCAGGGGCGGCCGCGAAGAACGGCGATCGATTTGCCCTGTTCCCGAACTGGGACGCCGTTAATCGCAAGACCTTTGAACACTATGGCGAATACGTCGTGTCTTTCTCGCAATCCGTTCGCGGCCTGCAGCCCGGTGCGCCGGTCGAGTATCGCGGCATTCGCATCGGCAGCGTGCAGCGACTGCTGATTCGTGAAATGGTGGCGGGTGGCATCACCGGCTCGGGTGATCCCATTCCGGTGCTGATCAGGGTTGAGCCTGCACGTCTTGGTCTCCCGGATGTCCCGGAAAATGTTGCCCAGCTAGACGAAGCGATGAGAGATGGGGTTGGCCGCGGCTTGCGGGCGTCCCTGCGGACCGGGAACCTGTTGACCGGTGCTTCAATCATCGCGATCGATTTCTTCCCCGGTGCCGAGGCTGCGCAGATGCAGGAATTCCTCGGTTATCCGGAATTTCCGACGATGTCCGGGGGCATTGCCGGGCTGGAGCAGAAGCTGAATCAGCTGCTGGCGAAACTCAACGATTTGCCGCTGGCGCCTGCCGTGCAGAATCTCAACGCGACGCTCGTGTCCCTGCGCGATACCGTGGAGACCATCCGCGGTGCCCTGACCGGTGACGAAGCTCGTGAAATTACCGCGTCTATTAGCGCCTCTCTCAATGAGATCAACGCCACGCTGGACTCTATCTCGCCGGATTCGCCCGTCGGTGATCGCTTGAACCGAACGCTCGGTGATTTGAACCAGACCCTGCGTAACCTCGAGTCGCTGACGCGAACGCTTTCCGATAAACCGAACACGCTGATCTTCTCCCCGCCCGTGAGCGAAGATCCGGTGCCACAACAAGGGACGTCGCCATGAGAATGTTTGCCTTATTCCTGCTGGCGCCGCTGCTGCTGGCCGGTTGCTCGGGCGGCAAGAAGGCGCCGGAGCCAACCGCCTACCTGTTGCGTGCGGATGCCCGGGTACCGGATGGGCTGCAGAACCCGTCTGTGCGAATCGGCATCAACCGCGTGGCGCTGGCTGATTACCTGGGCCAGGCCGGCATTGTCGTGGCTACCAACGGTGACCAGGTGCGTGCGGCCCGGCAGCATCTCTGGGCGGAGCCGCTGGATTCGGCGATACGGGTGTTTCTGCGCGACGCGATATCCGCTGACCTGGGCTACCCGGTGTCTGCCGATACCGGCAGGCGCCAAAACTGGCAATACCGCGTTGATGTGCGCATTGACGAGTGGCACGGCTCGTTGGCGGGTGACGCACGGATCCTGGCCTCGTGGCTCGTGATCGACGTGGCGACGGACGGAGAATTGTCTCGCCACCGTTTCGAGCGTACCGGCACGCTGAAGGCGGACGGCTACGATGCGCTGGTGGCCGCGCAGACTGAATTGCTGGAAGCCCTCGCTGCAGCGATCGCCGCTTCTTTGCAAGATATTGGTACTTAGCGAAGGCGTCTGCGGTTAGTCGCCGAATCCCGGGCGGACGTTCTGCAAGTATAACTCTGCGATGTAGGAGATCGGCGCGTTCGGTGCTTCAATCCAGGCCGTCAGCCGGAGGCCATCGCCGGTCGCCTTCAATAATGCAATGACGTGGTTCGTGCCGCCCATGGCTTTTCCCGCCCACGAAAACGGGCTGCCGTCCATCAGCCTGGCATCAGCCGCGAACCGGATATCCCAACGCATGCGCATTCCGACCAGCTGCCGATCTGCGCCGGCCGTCTGCGCCTGGATATCGGCAAAGGTCAGTTCGATCGCTTCATTGAAGCTTTCGTTGTGCGTCCAGTAAGCCCGGAGCTGGACCCAGTCGGTAATGATCGCGTCGATTTCTTCGGCCTTGTAGAACGGCGCGGGCTCATCCGTGGCCCAGAACGATTCAATCAGCCGGGCTTTGTTCTGTGACCAGGCCTCCCGGTACTCGGAAAAGAAACTGTCAATTGCCGTCATGATTGAACCCACCGGTTAGCGCAGTCAGCACCGTACACGGGCAGCGCCAGGTCCGCCAAATAGAAACCAACTTCAGGCTGCGGGATCCGCAGACCAGGAACGGCGAAGTGGCGCCTATCCGGCGACAGTAATGGGCGGCACGACAGGGAGCACGTACCAGACCACGGCAAGGAGCAGCTGGCAACAATGCGCCACGGGTCAGTGGCGTCGATCGCCAGGTAAAGCATCCAGGCCAGGCCGCCAATGCTCAGAATGACGCCGGCCCCGTGGCTGCCTGCGTGCAGCAGTTCCTCGGTAAACGTGTATTCGGCCTTTGCGGTACGCATTGTGATCTATCCAGCCCCCGTGTCGCGGTCCACTGGAGCGGGGCCGGCGGCAGGGAGCTTAGCCAGTTCAGGATATCGCACTTCTAACAGGTGAGACCGGGAGCCGGCGCTGTGCCAGGGCGATATTCTACAAGCAGGCACCCTGAGCGGGTTCCCTGGCGCTAATTGCCTCCCCGGGGCAGACAGAAAGCACCGGCCAATTGATCAACAGTCCCTGTCCGCGCATCTCGCGCAAAGGCTTTCAGCCCGCAGGCCCCTTTAGTTACTTGCTTTGTGTGTCTTTGAGTGTATCCCGGTAATTGTTCGTTCTTATCCCCGAAGTGTGCGCGATTTGTGTAGTGTATTTCGCCCGCTCAAGGGGGGGCTGAGTATGAGTATCAAGTGCTACATGAGCCTCGGTCAGGACATGCCCCTGAATTGCCCCAGATCCACGCTCCGAGAGCCTGCCCGAGGTGGAGCGTGTCCCGCCCTCGGAATGGCGCAAGCAGAAGTCCGGCCCCGGCGACGATGCGCCTGATCAGGACTGCAGGATAAAAGGCAACATCAGCGGGAGCGGTAAGATCTATCACGTTCCCGGTAGCCCCAATTACGGCCGGACGAAGATTGAGGAGTCCAAGGGCGAGCGGTGGTTCTGCAGCGAGGAGGAGGCCAGGGCTGCTGGGTGGCAAACTCCACGGGGGTGCCAACATTACACAGGCGTAATGTTCCGGAAAGGCCAGGGTAAGCCACTGCTGGCTATAGTGTCGTCACTCCATCGGGTTACCCCCTTTTCCCGATCTTCCCGAGAACAACCCCGTCCCTCCAGCGGGGTTTTTCTTTGCCCGGACGGCAAGAATTATGCATCTGCGTCCAAGGGCCGCTTCCGACCCAAAGCAGTCGTTTTGGTCAATTAAGTCAAGAAACTGGCGCTTAGCGGCGTATCAGCCTAAGAAAATCGCAACTATGTAGGCGAGCAACAAGCCAAACAGGATCAAAAACACATATGCCCTAAGTTTCCATCTCGCGCCACACCGCTGAGATGCTGCAACTCGAAGGGCAGCGAGGGCTTGAGACCGTAGACATCGAGACGGACCTCAACCGCGACGGCTATACCAACAAACCTCACGACGCTCACCCGAGCGGCCTGGCGACGCGCGTCTATGCGGATCGGCTGGCGGCTTATCTTCGCGACGGCCCGCTAATGAATACACCGGGCGACACCAGCCTGTAAGCCGATCGTCAGGGCTTGCCTGACTAATCAGTTGTGCGCTCGTGCCTTCGCATCGCGGGGCTCGGTTCGATCGTTGTCTGAAGCCCGAGCTCGGCGCGCTCCTGGTCACTGAGGTAGCCGAAATGAACCAGGGCCGGCAGTTCGAGCTGCATCACCGTGCGCCGTAATTCTGGTTCCCACTCGATTGCCGCCGCGGCGCTCGGTGAAACGTTCACGCGGGCGGTCTGGCGGATCGTCGCGGCATCCACCTCGAGCCCCAGAAAGTCCAGGACGTAGACCAGATCGTCCACGAGGTTTTCGGTACGACCTACAAAAGAGACGCCAGGCTTGGCGAAGGAGAAAAACAGTTCCGACACATAGCTGGGCCGGGCCTGGACGCAGTTACGGACAAAAGTATTGAAGTCGGCGTCGCCCAGCCCATTCAAGGCCACATTGGGGTGCCAGTGCCGCAAGCTGTTTTCCTGGCCCCAGTCATTCCAGCCGCGCCCCGTCATGTATTTCCACCATGACTCATACCAGGACAGGGGATGGCGCACGAAACAGAAACTGAAAAACTCTCGCTCGTCAGGATCGTAAAAAGGCAAGCGAAGTTTCTTGCGGATTTTTCTGGCTGCCAGTTGACCGCACAGCTTAAGAAGGTCGGCTGCCGAACCCGCCCTGTCGCCCACCAGGTTCATGTCGCTGTTGGCGTGCATGTGCCCTACGTGCCGAGCCACCAGCCCGTTCGCTTCCAGCACTCTTGTTACCCAGCTGCCGCCGGTCTTCGGAATGTGCAGAAAGTCGGAACCGTCGATCAGCCTCAGCGACATACCCAATCCTCGCACCAACAAGTGCTCGCGCGGCGCTCATCGCCTGCGCATGTGCGGCCAACAAGCTGCCTGGCCACAAGCAGAGGCGGCAACGGCCTGCCAGGAATCTCGTCGGTGGAAATGGGCGATTGTGACATGACGGCTCGAACACATGACCAGCCTGTCTGCAGCGCCGGCCGGGCAACGGCAACATGCGTTGCTTCCGTGGCGCAGAAGTATAAGTGAGAATAGAGAGCGCGCCCACACGACGAGGCAGGGTGTGGCAGGAATGATCCTGGCGGCTGGCAAGCGCCGCCAGCATTCGCGAGCTTCACCCGATGTTGGCTTACCCGTGAATAACCCTGACCGGACCAAAGACCGCGGTGCGCGGATAGCCGCCTACTGGGCCGTTATCCTCCGCATGTTCGCAGTGCTGTTTGGGGTCATGGGCTTTGCCGCCGGATTTATAGGCCTCGATTGCACCGTTCCCTTAGACGGAAACCAAACGCCGAAAACAATAGCTTCACCTATCGCATCGGCTGTTAAGCTGGAAATTGGTAACGACTAGGTTTTGGATTAGACTAATAGCCTAAACGGCAATTATTCATTAGCGGCAAAGTACTATCCTACGAATGGAAAGAACATTGTGACAACAACCGATTACAAAGCATTGACGGACGCTTATAAAACGGTTCTAAAAAAAGAGAGGCTCAAAGAGTTTTATATCCATTTAGCGATCTATTTCGTGGTTAATGTTGCGCTATTTGTTACCAATATTGACTCTAACCCTGCCGTATTCTGGGGTTGTTTCCTGGGTTGGGGCGCAGGTGTCATATCTATCTTTGTGTTTAAGATTCGAACCCTGGACAAACAGCTCGAAGATCAACGTATCAAAGTAGAATCTATGGCTGCAAAGGCCTAGTCGATAGACTTTGTTGGTATCGATGGTGGATCGAATCCCGACACAAGTGTTAGCAGCAGAATCTGGCAATCATGAATGTCCGCTCCCGGCGGCAAGCGGAAAATCATGGTGTTGCGGCAACAGTTAAGTCTCAGCGTCTTGGTTGCACGAATTTGCCCTACGTCCGGAAAGTCTCTGTCATAGGCTATTATCGCAGTGGCTGGAATAACGTAACCATTTAGCGACGCGATCAGACTGGACAGCCGCCCGGCGGCTGGCAAACGGCAAACCGGCAATGTTTACCTGGGAAGGACTAAGCGCTATCGCGGAGATCGTCGGGGCTGTAGCCGTCGTCGTTTCGCTTATTTACCTGGCGGTGCAGATTCGTCAAAGCGGCCAAATTGGTCGGCTGGCAGCCCATCAGGGCCTGTCCGACTCGATTTCCGCCGCCATTGAGCCGTTCTACTCCGACCCGGAGATGAACCGGATATGGAACCTGGCAGCGTCAGCACCTGACCAGCTCACGCCGGAGGAACAAGAACGTTTTGGCATCGCGCTGTACCTGATCTTCGGCAAGTTTTACAACGCGTATCTTCTGGCGGAGATCGACCCGGCGCTAAGCGAGCGTTATGTGCAGTTGATGGATCGTCTATTGGTGCGTGGCGCAGTGCAATCATGGTGGGGACGACAACGAGTCTATTTCGATCCGGAATACGCGGCGCTGGTAGATGCGCGGCTTAACGCGATCATCGCGAAATCCAGGCAGGCAGAAGGATAGATCGACTGAGCAACGCCGCCTTTCGTAATGTATTGATCGCGAGTTTGGGGACAGTGACCATAAATCTCCGCCTGCAGCCTTAGTTACGGTCACTCTCCCTCAATTCCCTGTCGATGAAGGCGTGGTGTTAGCATTTAGGCCGCGTCGTTGTTTCGCATAAGCCAGAACGTATGGGTTCTACGTAGTGCCAAATATCGGCCTATTGAGGTACCGTTTGGTCCTCGACCTACCCCGATGACGCATAAGTGTGGCGAATCACGCACGAAGCCGTGAGCCACTACGTAGCAAACAAAATCAGGGGGCTTTCATGCGTACTCTCGTTGTAATTATTTTGCTAGCTTGCTCTTCCGTATTGGATGCCTCCGCGGCAACCCTTCGGCTGGGTTATAGACTGCACGAGCAGTCCAACGATTCACGCATCTTTTCGGACAGACTCGAGGCATCGCTCAGCGACAGCACAGCCGACAGTCAGGCCACCAGTTCTGCATCTGCGCAGATCGACGGACGGGGGGGAACCCTCAAGATGTTTTCGGGCGTGACTCTGAAGGGAGACCTGGCGTCAGACTTCTTGTCGCGCTCAGCCTCCGCATTTGCTTCCGTGGGAGAAGGCTTCTTCGTGACCGGCGAGATGGGGGAAACGGTCACAGTTCTGATGACCGTAAATGGAACCATACAGGGGTATGGGGGCGCCTTTACGGCCGATATCGTATCTTCGGCTAGCGGACTGACCAAAGTGAACTCTACCTACGACGAACTCTTCAACGCAACTTTGCCCAGGAATAGTACGACAAGCTTCGCGGAAACGATTGGCGTCAAGTACGAAATCGACGGCCCGGGGACCTCTCAATTGAATGTCACTTGGCGCATTAACGGAACTGTCGCTGCAGCCAACGACTCCAAAGTCGCCAGCCTGGACGCGGGCAACACCGCGTATTTCAACATCATTGCCTCAGACGGCGTGGTGATCAGACCCTTTACCGACGGATTTCTGAGCAATCCTGCGACGCCGGTTCCGCTGCCGGCGTCGCTTCCGATGTTGCTTGGTGGGATTCTGGCCTTGTTCGGTTTGCGAAGGCAGGTTTGATCTGAGCGTCTGCTGCGGGTCGATCCCGGAAGTACAAGGGATTCCTCACCTGGAGTCTGCCTCTAGGTCTCATTCCGGCCAGATGGACTTCCCCCGGTCCAATAGACACTTCCGGCCTATGATTGGACTTCCCCCGGTCCAATAGGGGGAGCCGGTCTTGCTGAGTGGTAACGCTGAGCTTTTTCACCCGCGACGTACTGGGGCTGAATAGGACCATCTGAGCCTGCGCCGATGGGCGGCTGAAATCTGTGCAAATCGACTCGGTAAAGGCCCGACCGGCAATTTCTGAGGCTAATTCGGGACTGGTTGTGACTTAGCGCGTGCCCAAGTCACACGCGTTTCACTAAGTCATTCAGAAGACTTGGGAATTTGGCTCCCCGGGGCGGACTCGAACCACCGACCAATTGATTAACAGTCAACCGCTCTACCAACTGAGCTACCGGGGAAAAGGTGGCCTTCAGGCGACGCGCGATTCTCCTGCACGCCGAAAATCAAGTCAAGGTAAGGCCTCGCGCTTAGCCCAGTACCTTGCGGATGCGGCTGATGGCGTCTTTCAGCGTATCCAGGCCACAGGCAAAGGACAGCCGGACATAGCCGGGGGCGCCGAAGGCGGCACCGGGTACGACGGCGACTTCGGCCTCGTTCAGCAGCAGTTCGGTCAGGGCGCTGTCGTCAGCCAGCCCGTGACTTTTGCAGGCCTCGCTGACGTTGGGGAAGGCATAGAACGTGCCTGCCCCCGGCAGGCACGCGACCCCGGGAATCTCATTCAGGGCACCGACCACGTAATCGTGCCTCTCGCGGAACGCCACCAGCATTTCTGCAATGCAGGACTGATCGCCGGTCAGCGCTGCCAGGCTTGCAGCCTGGGAAATACTGCAGGGGTTGGACGTGCTCTGGCTCTGCACCTTCTTCATGGCCTTGATGATGGTCTCCGGTCCGCCGGCGTAACCGATGCGCCAGCCCGTCATCGCGTAGCACTTTGATACACCGTTGATGGTGACGGTGCGATCGATCAGGTCCGGGCAAGCCGACGCAAAACTGGTAAACGGCTCATCCGCCCAGTAGATGTGCTCGTACATGTCGTCGGCTGCGATCACGATGTCCGGGTGACGCGCCAGCACCTCGCCAAGGGCCCGGAGTTCGTCGGCCGTGTAGGCGGCGCCAGTCGGATTCGACGGGCTGTTCAGAAACATGAGCCGGGTCCTGGACGTGATCGAGGCCTCCAGTGCGCGCGGCGTGATCTTGAAGCCGTCGTCGATGGACGCGGGGATGATCACCGGTTCTGCTTCCGCGAGCTTGATCATGTCCGGATACGACACCCAGTAGGGTGCCGGCACGATCGCCTCGTCACCCCGGTTCAGCGCCGCGATGCACACGTTGTAGCAACTCTGTTTCGCGCCGGACGACACGAGAATCTGGTTGCGGGTGTATTCCAGCCCGTTGTCCCGGCGATATTTCTCGATGATCGCATCGCGCAGGGCGGGGGTGCCGTCCACCGCCGTGTACTTGGTCTGGCCTTCACGGATGGCCTGGATGGCAGCCGTCTTGATGTGCTCCGGTGTGTCGAAATCAGGCTCACCGGCGCCCAGGCCGATGATGTCGCGACCCTGCGCGCGGAGCTCTGCCGCCAGGGCGGTTATGGCCATGGTGGGCGAGGGCTTCACTCGCTGGACACGCTGGGATACTGATAAACTCACTGGCTGAATCTCCCGACCGCTGGGACTCGAAACGGATCCTGATACTAGAGGATTCAGTCCGGGTTACCAATACAACGCCAAGGCCTTGGACAACTTCGAACTCGTCTCAGATTATGAGCCGGCGGGCGACCAGCCCGAGGCTATCGCCGCGCTGATATCCGGCCTGCAGGCCGGCCTGGCCCGGCAGACCCTGCTCGGCGTAACAGGCTCGGGCAAGACTTTCACCATGGCCAACGTTGTGCAGACCCTGCAGCGGCCGACCCTGGTCCTGGCGCCAAATAAGACCCTGGCGGCCCAGCTGTACGGCGAACTGCGCGACTTTTTTCCGCGCAACCGGGTGGAGTATTTCGTGTCTTATTACGACTACTACCAGCCCGAGGCCTACGTCCCGTCGTCCGACACATATATAGAGAAAGACGCGTCCATCAATCAGCACATTGAGCAGATGCGCCTGTCGGCCACGAAGGCCCTGCTGGAACGCCACGACGCCATCATCGTGGCGACCGTGTCGTCCATCTATGGCCTGGGCGACCCCGAGGCCTACCTCAGCATGGTGCTGCACCTGTCGCGAGGTGACCGCATCGATCAGCGCCAGGTACTGCGCCGGCTGGCCGAACTGCAGTACACACGCAACGAGATCGAGCTGGCGAACGGCACCTACAGGGTGCGGGGCGACGTCATCGATATATTTCCCGCCGAGTCGGAGCGCGAAGCGGTACGGGTGGAGTTGTTTGACGAGGAGATCGAGAGCCTGTCGTGGTTCGACCCGTTGACGGGTGCCGTTACCCGCAAGGTCCCGCGGCTGACAATCTACCCGAAATCGCACTACGTCACGTCGCGCGACGTGATGCTGGGGGCAGTGGACCAGATTCGCGTGGACCTGAAAGAGCGCCTTGAGGTGCTGCGCGAGAATCACAAGCTGCTGGAGACCCAGCGGCTGGAACAGCGCACGATGTTCGACCTGGAGATGATCCGTGAGCTGGGCTATTGCACCGGTATTGAAAACTACAGCCGTTACCTGTCTGGCCGCGCGCCCGGCGAGCCGCCGCCCTGCCTGTTCGACTACCTGCCTGATGATGCCTTGCTCGTGATTG
>Ga0265303_10000700_pt1 | contig 19507 bp, 16 predicted proteins | sample Helome_2_FD_192494 | JGI IMG/M metagenome (GOLD analysis project Ga0265303, IMG submission 192494) | Marine sediment microbial communities from subtidal zone of North Sea - Hel_20160317 (Illumina Assembly) | ecosystem: Environmental > Aquatic > Marine > Subtidal zone > Sediment ... | reverse complement strand
GGATATCCGCTGTGATGATGTCGCCACCCTCGATGATCACGACATCCCCGGGAACCAGGCCGTCCGCCTGAATTTTACGGGTCCGGCCGCCGCGGCGCACCACGGTATCAACACGCCCCAGCTGCTTTAGTGCTTCCATGGATCGAATGGCGCGCCATTCGGTGAGGAAGCCGATGGCCGTGTTGATCGCAATCACGGCCAGGATTGCAAGACCTTCGACATAATCACCAAATGCCATGGCAACAATTGCGGCAGCACCGAGCAGCAATATGACGGCGCTGCGGAACTGGTCAATCAGGATGGCCAGAAGGTGGCGGGGCTTTGTCGTTCTCAGCAGGTTTCTGCCGTACCGGCGCAGGCGTAATCTCACTTCCCGTTCATCCAGGCCTTTGTCGGCACTCACGCCCAGCAGACCCAGCACTTCAGCTGCAGCCAGGGACCAGGGCTCAGGGATTGGGTCACGCTTTTTCACGGCTTGGGCTTCGGCATTCAATCAAAGGCGCCTGTATTAAATTGGGAACGTCCAACTCTGCTCATCATGTTCTTGCAGCTAAACACCGCCACGGTCTGCATGGTCTGACTTGGGTCATCGAAAAACTCGCAACGGGCCGTTTTTGAATGATCGCCCCTGATTTTTACGCAATGGCTGACGCAGGTCACACACCGGGGTGCGCTTACGTGCTACGTAAATAGTAACGATGTTGAGGTTTATCCATGAACAGTGCCTCGTCCAAGTATTGGGTACTGGTGGCAGACAGCGGCACCGCGCACATCATTGAGTTGCGCAGAAAGCCGGCTGAATTTCACGAAGTACAAAAACTGGTTTCTGAAAGCCGGCACCAGCCCAGCCGGGATTTGATGTCAGACGCCAGTGGTCGCGCCTTCCACGCGCGGGGACCATCCAGTCATTCCAAGTTGCCGCGCTCTGACGCACACGAGCTGGCCAAGGATGTGTTTTGCAGAAAACTGGTTGGAAAGCTCGAGCAGGCGGCAAACCTGAAAGCTTTTGAACTCCTGGCTATCATAGCTGACCCGAAAACACTGGGACGTTTGCGCCAGCACATGAGCAAGTCGCTGTCCGCCAGGGTGACGGATGAACTGAACCTCGACCTGGTTGGACTGCCTCCGGAATCGCTGGAACAAAAAATACGCGCCTCTCTTGGCTGGGTGGTTTGACTGTAAGAAAAATCCCCGATGTGGCGGCGGGGGTTATTCCCCGGCCTCCCCGCCGTCATCGTCCAGCGCATCCTCGAAGATGTCCCTGACCTGCTCCAGGGTGATTTGTTTGACACCCATCGCCATCTGAATATAGAGAAACAGCTGCACACCCATGGTCCCGGTGGAGATTTTTGTTCGCAGGGTGCTGACATTCTGGTAGACGCCCAATTCTTCCAGTCTTTTAACCAGTTCTTTGTATTCGATGCTCTTGGCAGCCATTTGCGAGCGAATCAAACGTTTGACTGTCTTGCCCATGGTGGGGGTCGTGATCAGCTTTCCCATATGTCTAATATAACAGACATATGTTGACAAATTAAGCATTTTGAGCTATATTTGACCATCGCACAGACAAATGTCTTTATATATAGACATTAGACCATCTATATAAATTTTTGAGGAGAGAACTATGACTACAGAAAATTTGGCCAGCACTCTCGTCTATGTCGTAGTTTTCGTTATCGGCACCGGATTACTCAGCGGCACCGTGTTTATAGTCAAACAGAAAACCGCGGTCATCATCGAACGGTTTGGCCGATTCCATTCCGTCCGCTTTTCCGGACTGAACTTCAAGCTACCCATTATCGATTACTTCGCGTCGAAGCAGAACCTGAAGATCCAGCAGCTCGATGTGGATGTTGAAACGAAGACCAGGGACAACGTGTTTGTGAACGTTAAGGTCTCGGTTCAGTATCAGATCATTCGGGAAAAGGCTGCGGAGTCCTACTACAAGCTGGAGAATCCGAGGCTTCAGATCGAGTCCTATGTGTTCGATGTCGTGCGCTCCGAGATTCCCAAACTCATCCTCGATGATGTCTTCTCGAACAAGGATGCCGTCGCCGAGTCCATCAAGCATGCCTTAGCGGATTCAATGGACGGTTTCGGATACTCGATCAGGAACTCCCTGATCACCGACCTGCAGCCTGAAAGTTCGGTCAAGAGCGCCATGAACAGGATCAACGCGACCGAACGCGAGAAAGCCGCGGCAGCGAACGAAGCCGAGGCCCAGAAAATCAAGCTGGTACGCATTGCCGAAGCCGATGCCGAGAGCAAACGCCTGCAGGGCGAGGGTCTGGCGAATCAGCGCAAGGAAATCGCCAAGGGTATCAAGGAGTCCATCGAGACCATCAAGAAATGCGGCGTCGATGAAGATGAGGTGATGACCTTGCTCCTGGTCACCCAGCATTACGATGCCATTCAGGATGTGGCCAAGAACTCGGTGACCAATACCGTCATGCTGAATTATTCTCCCAGCGGTATCAGTGATGTGGCATCTCAAATCCGTGAAGCAGTCCTCTCGGTTGACTCACACAGGAACGCATCTGGCAATGGACCTGGCAGGCCATTAATGAATGTCGGTTGATGATGTATGCAATGGTGCCGGGCGCCCGGCAGAAGGGGGCCGGTTGCCTAACAGGTAAAAGGTATACAATGATTTTTCCACATGCACTAAACAGAGAGTAATGCTATGTCGTGGCAAGGAAATAATCCCGGCAAGGGCGGCCCCAGGGGCTCCGGTTCGGAACTGGAAGAAATGATTCTGCAGGGACAGGAACGGATTAAGCAAATGGTGCCGGGTGGCGGTTCACGCGGTCGCATCGGCATTGCCTTCATCGTCCTGATCGGATTTGCAGCCTGGACGGCCTATTACACGGTACCCAGCGACTCGGTAGCCGTCATTCAAAGATTCGGCAAGTATCTCAAGGAAGTGCCGCCCGGCCTGCACTTCAAGCTGCCGTTCGGTGTGGATGTAGCCTCAATTGTCCCGGTTAAACGCCAGCTGAAACAGGAGTTCGGGTTTGCAACACCCGGTGCCCAGGATGCATACCAAAGCTCCAAGGGCGACGGCAGGGCCGAAACAGTGATGGTCACCGGTGATCTGAACTCCGCACTGGTGGAATGGGTGGTCCAATACCGAATTTCAGACCCCCGCAATTTCCTGTTCGAAGTACGCATTCCCAGGAGCACGCTGCGTCATGTCTCTGAATCTGTCATGCGTGAAGTAGTGGGTGACCGAACCGTGGATGAAGTCATTACCATCGGGCGCCAGGAAATCGAAACGGAAGCTCTCGCCAAAATGCAGCTGCTGGCTACCAAATACGAAATGGGTATCAGTATCGACCAGGTGCAGTTAAAGAACATCAATCCACCCGGCCCGGTTCAGGAATCTTTTAACGAAGTGAATCAGGCTCAGCAGGAGAAGGAAAAGCTGATAAACGAAGCGCGGCGTGACTACAACAAGGTCATCCCGCTTGCAGAAGGCGAGAAGGACCAGAGGATCCGGGAAGCCGACGGCTACCGGCTCAAGAGAATAAACGAAGCAGAGGGCGATGCCAGCCGTTTCAATGCCCTGTTAACAGAGTATGAAAAAGCACCTGAGGTAACACGACGACGCATCTACATAGAGACGATGCAGAAGGTTTTACCAAAACTGCAGTCCAAGATCATCGTAGACGAACAGACGCAGGGAATTCTGCCCTTGCTGAACCTCGATACGCTGAACGGAGAAAAGCCATGAGCAAAGGTATGAAGATTGGCAGCCTGGTGATTCTGGGTATCGCGGCATTTGTCCTTTTCAGCGCGGTCTACACCGTGAATGAAGTGCAGCAGATGATCATTACACAGTTTGGCAAACCGGTCGGCGAACCCGTTACAACCGCCGGACTGAAGATTAAAGTCCCGTTCATCCAGGAAATTAACCCCATCGATAAACGGGTTCTTGAATGGGACGGAAGCCCTTCTGACATGCCTACCAAGGATAAGCTTTACATATCGGTTGATCTGTTTGCGCGCTGGCGGATAGTAGACCCATTGCAATATTTTCTGCGTTTGCGCGACGAGCGCAGTGCCCAATCGCGGCTCGACGACATTCTGGGCAGCGAGACGCGCAATGCCGTGGCTAAGCATGAGTTGATTGAGATCATCCGCACCACCAAGGATCGTATACCGCTGCGTGATTCGTTGCTGGCCGGCGCGCAGCAAGAGGCGAAAATGGGTTCTCTCGTGCCCATAAATAAGGGGCGTAAACTGGTTGAAAAGGAAATCTTTGATGCCGCGGCGGAAAAGGTCCAGGTGTTTGGAATCGAATTGCTCGACATCAGGTTCAAGCGCATTAACTACAACCAAAGCGTGCGGCCGAAAATCTATGACCGGATGATCAGCGAGCGCCGGCAAATTGCGGAACGCTTCCTCTCGGAAGGCAATGGCGAAGCGGCCAGGATTCGCGGTAACCGCGTACGTGATCTCAATAAAATCCAGTCTGAAGCTTACCGTGAAGTAGAGGAGATTCGCGGCGTGGCGGACGCCAAAGCGACGGAGATTTACGCGAGTGCGTATAACCAGAGTCCTGAAGCCGTGGAATTTTATGAATTTACACGAACCATGCAGGCCTACCAGGACATCATTAAGTCAAACTCAACGCTTATCCTGTCAACCGACAGCGACCTTTTCAAATTTCTGAAGGGCATGAACCCCGATAATGATGTGGAGTAGTGGTGGCTTAACGTTAACGGGCTTTAATCCTGTGTCGTGAATTTATATCATAATAACGGTTATCGTCCTGACCCAACCGAATCCGGCTCCGAGGCTTTATCTGCATGGAAATGACGCCTGAATTGAGTGCCCTGGCGGCGAACATCGCAACGATCACGATTGAACTGCTGGTAATTATCATCGCTTTCTTTCTTCTCAATGCGATCATCAATCGGGTCATCTCCAGTGTCATCAAAGCGCCATCGCTGAAACGCTGGAAATCTATTGCTACGAAAGCGCAACGAAATGTGCGCTTGTTGATAGTCTTGTCGGCCACGCTCAGCGTGTTGGCCGTGATCGGCGTCAGTCTTTACTGGATGTATCTCGGCAGGTACCTGCCCGAGTACACGATCGGCCTGATCCGGGGGATTCCCGCCCGGTTCTGGATCGATACCGGTATCGCCATCGCCAAGGTGGCGGGTCTCATGGTTGCGGCTGCGGTCCTGTTGCGCTACCTGCGTCGACTGGTCGGCTTCATGTGCACCCGGGCGAAGGAATTCGAGGGCTTGCACGCCAATGATGAGAGTATCGAAAAACTCTTTGGCAGCCTGCGTTTCACCATCAGCACCGGAACCTGGCTCACCGTATTTGCACTAGCCGCGGCGTGGCTTGGTCTGCCTGCCGGTCTTTACAGCGGGCTGTTGCTCGCGTTGCGGATATTCCTGATTGTCGCAGTCGGTTTGTTGATATGGCGCGCGGTTGCTGCGCTTATCGACAGCGGCGATGCCTTGACCGAGAAACACGTCGCTCAGACGAAATTCACCAGCGCTTACAAGCGCCTGCGGCCACTCATTCCCTTGCTCCGGCGCAGTATCGAATACGTGATCATGGTATCCGTGGCCACCCTGGTGATCATGCAGATTGGGGCAATCGCGGCGCTGGCGGAATGGGGACCGCGCATCATTCAGGTAATCGGCATCGTGTTCATGGCGCGCGTAGCCAAAGAGCTGGTCACCTTCCTGCTGGAAGAGACCATGTTGCGCAAGGCGGCCCTGACACCGCAACAGAAGCAACGCCGAGCGACAATGGTGCCGCTGTTCAGCAGCTTAGCGACCTACACCATATACTTTATCGCCGGCGTCGCGATTCTGAAGGTTTTCGGCATTAATCCGACGCCGATCCTCGCGGGTGCCGGTATTGCGGGGCTGGCCGTGGGCCTTGGCGCACAGAACCTGATCGACGACATGGTGTCCGGTTTCTTCATTCTCTTTGAAGAGCATTACCTGGTTGGCGATTTCATTCAGATCGGCGATGCCAAAGGCATAGTGGAGTCAATTGATCTGCGCACCACACGGATTCGGGACAACGCCGGTCGTCATCACATCATCCGTAATGGCCAAATCATTGACCTCGTGCATTACTCCAAGGAATATACCAATGCAGTGGTCGAGGTGGGTGTCGCTTACGAATCTGATCTGAACAACGTTTTTGATGTGCTCAAGAGCACCGGCGAGGAACTGAAAGCGGAAAACGGGATGGTTCTGGAAGCAACCCTGGTTAAAGGGCTCGATAACTTCGGTGAATCCGAATTGCTGATCCGAACGGTGACTCGCGTCGAACCGGGTTGCCACCTGCAGGTTGAACGGGATTTGCGCAAGCGGATAAAAGATGCTTTCGACGCCCATGGTATCGAAATTCCATATGCACGCCGAGTGCTGATTATGCCGAAGGATGCAACCAAACTTACGCCCTAACTGATTGAAAACATTAAAATACCCACAACTTGATCACTTATCCCCAATTTTTGAGACTCATATACTCAAGAAACCCAAAAACGGTAGACATAACCAGCAAATTTGCGCAGGTTTCAGGGTAAAGGGCTTTTGTTTTCCTTATCCTCGTCCAGGATATTCTCGGTCCATGAATAAGAAGCCCAGTACAATTCGTATCGGCCGGCGTTACCGCGCCAACAGGCTGGCGCGAAAGATGTTTCTTTAGGCCGACTAAAAAGGAGACGGATCCAATCTTGAAATTGGATCTGTCCCCCTTGTTAGACCCGTTAATTGACGCCATTCAGCTCTTCACAAAGCGCCTGTCCATTCGGCACCGCACGCGTGATGTTTATCTCGCCTTCAACGCCGTCATCCGTCAGCGAGTAGTCTAGTTTCGCATTACTGCAATCCCTGAAGTCAATGCTCATGGTGCCCACCTTGTCCGTGTTGATTGCTTTTGGATCATCAAAACTGCCACCGGTGGTTTCAGAGATATCAATGTCTGCCACTGGGCCGATAATATTCCCCTGGGCTGTCAACCAACGTTGGCCGGATACGGTGTCGTCTCCATAAGTAAACCAGGCTACGAAGATGAGGTTCCCGCCGACAGTATTCTGATAGGCATCGAATAGGAAACCCTGCCCGGGTGCAGTGGGGTCATACCAGGCGCCATCCATGCCGGCATTGATATCGATCGACTCAATGGCGAATGCGCTTGCTTCAATATCCTCGCAGCTATTTCCCGATCCCGGGATCGCGCGTTGTAATGGAATTGACCCCTGCAGCGCCAGGGTCTCAATAGTGTAGTCCATTTGGCCAGTTTCACAGTCCGTAAAACTCAGGACTACTTCGCCCACCGGGTCAGTACTGACCTCCTGTGGAGCATCGAATTGGCCGCCCAGCGTTTCATACAGGACCAGTTGTGCTGTGTTGCCGTTGTAATTTCCTTGCGCAGTAAACCAGTGCTGTTCATTGGGGTTGGGAGAAACCCCATCGGTAAAGGTAAACCAGGCGAGAAACATGTACTGACTTTCCGGGTCCAAATCAATCAATTGACCCTGGCCTGACGTTTCCGGATTGTACCAGGCCCCGGTGAGGCCGGAATTGATCGAGAAATCGGGCTCGTTTTTAACCTCACCGTCGCTGACCAGAAACACACCGGCATTATCGGCAGCCAGATAAATACTGCCGTCTTCGGCTAATCCAAACGTAGTCACCGCATAGTCCGTCACCGTCAACATTTTGTTTAACCATTGATTTCCATCCCGGGCAAGGCTCCAGATGTTGCCAGAGCAGTAGTCGCCATAGAGGTACGTACCCTTCAGATTGGGATAGGCATCGCCGCGATATACTTCGCCGCCGATTACCCAGCAGTTGTCATTGCCATCATTGCTTTCGTGAGGGTACTCCGAAATTGGAAGGGTCAGCCCGGCCTGGTTGCAACTGCCACCTGCCACACACATTGTGCCTTCCATCATGCTCCAGCCGTAGTTTTCACCTCCCGTGGATTCGATGCCCTGGAAATTGATTTCTTCCAACTCCTCCTCGCCGACATCTGCGATGAAAAGATCACCGGTTCCCATGTCGAAGCTGGTTCTCCAGGGGTTGCGCAAGCCAAGCGCCCAGATTTCATCCCGGTAGGCGGCATTGCCGACGAAAGGATTGTCGGGAGGAATGGCATAGGTGCCGTGCGCAGGATCGACATCGATCCGGAGCAGTTTGCCGTTCAGGTAACTGCCGTCCTGCGCAATGGTGCTGGAGTAGCCTTCATAGTCACCGTCATCGCCGATGCCGAGATACAGCATGCCATCCGGCCCGAAACGGATTCGGCCTCCATTATTTGTCCAGGAGGTTAACTCAACCCACAGTACGTTTTTTCGACTGCTGGCATCTGCGATGTTCGGGTCGTCACTGACCTTCAACCGATCCAGCATTAAGGCCCTTTCGGCAACGTACAAGACGTAAAAATAGCCCGAAGTTTTATAGTCGGGAGCGAAGGCCATGCTAAGCAGGCCCATTTCTTCGCCCGTGGAAGAGACCCTGTTCTGGATATTCAGGAACAGGCCTTCCAGTTCCTGCCCGTCCTCAAGGATTTTTATCAGTCCATAGCGTCTGACCAGAAACAGGCGCTCACTGCCGTCACCGGCGTTGGCGATATCCGTAACATCTCTGAGGTTGCTGATCTGGGTGAATTGTAAATCAGGATCGGCGGCTATGCTTTCATCACCAACCACTGTCCAGATCAAGATGGCTAAAAAAAGCGTAATAAATTTCTTCATGTTGCACTCCCAGCAAACCGGGCTGGCAGAACGAAACGCAAATTTGAGCCAAAATCCCTTAAGGCCCTGTTTCCTTCAGATGACGGTCTCCTCCCAGTGGTTGCATCATCAAATAAGTGCACAAAACAAAGAATATAGCAATGACATATATCATTGTTATATAAGTATTTAATTCATTTTTAATCACGAATTAGTGGGTAGTATAAGGGGCCCCTTTTAACTCAGGCGTGAGGGCGTGGCGCTCATAAACACCTTGGTAACCCTGGTTCCAGAAGTCTCTCGATGTCCGCAAAGCCAGAAAATACAGTGATTATGGCTATGGTAATTATCATGGGCCATACGAATCACTACCTGTAAAAACGACATAGATATTTGGGGCCAGTGTAAAAACTATTGCTGCAGTACGAAAATCAGCACCTGTGCAGGACCTGTACGCTGACATCCTATGACGCACCCTACCTGGAGTTGGCCTTACGTGAAAACATGCCCCTGGCGACCGGCGATAAAAAACTAAAGGCCTCCGCTTCATCGTCAAACCAGAAGTGAAATGAGTAAAACAAATCCACCGGCAGATTTTTCCACACCCTCAGGCAGCGAGAACAAATAGCGCAACGCAGGCGGCTATTCCGACCATCCATACGGTTGATCGCATCAGGTTAATGTCCTTGATGTAGAAGATGATGTACAAGATCCGGCTGATCAGGAAAATCGAAGCCCACACAGCGCTCCAGTAAGCATCCGCCTGGAACAGGTACGCGGTGATGACCGCGGTGGCAAAAATGGGAGTCACTTCAAAACTGTTTTGATGTGCTGCCAGTGAACGGCTGCCCCATCCGGTCAGGCGGGACTGCTGGTCCCGGGGTTGGCGGTTGTCATAGCCCGAATCGCCTTCCTTCGCCATGGCCATGGCCAACGGGAGTTTGGTCAGGTAGGTGAGCAGGAAGGCTGCGGCCATGCAATAGAATGGGAAAGTCATTTTTTGATGCCTCACTTGTAGTAATTAACTGCATATCAGGCACAATATTATCATGATCAGGAATGGCCTCTCTGTTAGACAAATCAAATTTAAAGCAGTTGGCTAACCCTCCTGATCCAGGCAAGAATAACCTCGGATCACCGACATTTCACCCTTCGACATTTAGAAAGACTACACTAGCAATCCTGATGCGCACTTCCTTATTTCGGTTCTCGATCGCCCTGATTTTAATTATTCTTGCTGTGTGCGGCCCGCAACAACCACACGGCTACACCGGTGACCTGACCATACGCGAGATCAGCACAATCGGCGCGTCAGTCATTTTCTCGAAGCTCTGATTTTGCCACAGGGACCAGGAATGGAAACAGCGCACCAGTCAAACAACCCATCACTGCCACTGGACCGTTTTGGTGTCAGGCCAACTCGCTACTCGAGCGGAAATTTCGAACTTCAATTGAGGTGCCAGGTCCGATTTCTTCGCGCCGTCCGCAACGAACTGAAGTCAAAACAGGGCCTGCCCTGGAAACAACGCCTGGAGGCCTGGAAACACGGATTTTCCTGCGCTGCCTGGCACTTATACCAACTTGACAAGAACGATCCCCGCCAATACCTGAACGATATCTCTTCGCGCTTGAAAACCTACCGTATCAATGGTTTTTTCAACCCGGTCATCGACAACAAGCTGGTTTTTTCGCGGCTGGCCGCGGTGCATGGAATCCCCCACCCCTCGGTAATTTCAAACATTGTCAAAGGCCGCCTGTATGTAGAAGGCGCGGCTCCGGGAACCGCACTTCCGGAGTTACTGGAACGATCACTGGAAAAGTTTCCGCAGCAGGTGTTTCGCCCCAACTGGAGTGGCGGAGGACAGGGTATTTTCTTCCTCGAACAAAACCAGGGCGGATTGAAATTGAATGAAGCGGAGGTGACGCTGACCGAAGCCAGCCAGTTATTGTCAGGGCTGGACCGCTATATCGCCACTGCCTTCGTCGATCAGGCGGATTATGCCAACCAGATCTTTGCTGGATCGGCCAATACGCTGCGCGTTCTGACCTTGTGGGACTACGAAAAAGACGAGCCGTTTGTGGCCGCCCTTTCACACCGGTTCGGTACCTTGCGCTCCGCCCCGCTGGATAACTGGCACGGCGGGCAAGGAGGGATTTGTGCCTCTGTTGATCCGCACAGCGCCAAACTGGGTAAAGGCGCAATCACGACAGAAAAACGAGAACTGCAGTGGTCCGCCAGACACCCGGATTCCGGCAGCTCGATCGAAGGAGTGGTTATTCCTCACCTGGCGGATGTTCTCATGGGTATTGTCGATGCAGCTTCACACTTTCCCTTTTGCCCTTTGATCGGCTGGGACGTCGTGGTGACAGAAAAAAGTTTCACCGTGCTGGAAGCCAACCCTATGCCGGCCTTCAATGTCTGGCAAGTGCACCAGCCGCTGTTTACCGACGAGCGCAATCGGCGATTTTTCAAACATTGGAATCTGGCACCCGATGAGGTTTGATTATCGTAGGGTTGAAAGTCTGCCCAGGCTGAGCTGGTGCGCTGAAATCAGCAAGGGTTCCCCAGTAGTCAGGGTAGTTCATGGGGCATGGATTGAAACCCGGGGGGACCGCTTTTTTGAAGGTGCCTGGAACGGCGATTTCAAGGCGGGTGACTTCGACCGGTCGGAAACTTTTGCGGGATCCGGCGGATTATTTCGAAAAGGCCAACTGGTTTTTTCACCGCCAACCGATACGTACATGTGGCTGGTTGTCCTGCGCACGGCCGGGAGCCTGTTTGTATCCAACTCTCTGGTTTTCGCCATGAGGCAGGCGGGAGATGAGCCCGCAGTCAATTACCCTTACTATTTTTTCGATGTCATGCACCATCGCCGCTGGGGTTTGCGCCAAGTGCCGCTGGCCATGCCTACGCGCCGTGGTAACAGCATTGATTTGATGACCTGGAATAACTTCATTGTTCGTCAGGATCTCTCTATAGAGGTAACAGACCGGAAGCGGGCCGATGCCTTTGATACCTACGCGGAGTACAAGCAATTGCTCTTCGCCACAGTCCGGGATGTCGTCGATAACGCAGCAAATCCCGACCGTATACAGCCCTTTCGCCCCCTGGCGGCCGTGTCGCAGGGCTATGATTCGCCCGCCTGCGCTGTGGCGATGGCGGCCGCAGGGTGCCGCGAAGCGCTCACTTATTCCCGCACACCCCCCGTACCAGGCGGCCTCAGCGATAATGGTAAAGAAATAGCGCGGTACCTGGGATTGAACACCCGCGTGTATCATCGCGAAGAATATGACGCTCTCGATGGACTTCAGGATGCCGAGTTCTGCGCTACCGCCACGTCGGGTTCAGGGGCTCCGCTGGTGCTGGCGGAACCGCAATTGCAAGGAACGATTCTCAGCTCGGGGCGGCCTGGCGGTTACCTATGGACCCCGGATGAGCTTCATAACGTGCCGGACCTGATGTCCGGCCCCGTTCAGACCACTAACTCCACGTCTATCATGGAGTTCCGACTTCGTTGCGGATATCTCCATTTCGCAGTGCCATACATCGGTGCGGTTCATCGCGCCAGTGTGATGCGAATTACCCGATCGGAAGAAATGAAACCCTGGTGGACCAGCGGCTCCTATAACCGGCCGATTCCGCGTCGCATAACGGAGGAAGCCGGGGTGCCTGGGCAGATGTTCGGTCAAAAGAAAATGGGGTCCAATCAGCGCGCATCCCGAACCATACCTGAGGCCGCCAAACGCGATTTTGATGCGTTCTATGAGCGTCTTGACGTTCCGGCTGTCATCCGCAAAGGCAGGCTGCCTTTATGGGAATATCGCAAAGCACCACTGGACGCATTGTACGCCATAGGACTGTATTTTCCTGACCCCAAAAAACGATTGTATCGCTGGCTGCTTCCGTTTACCCTCAAGTCTGATCGCCGGGCCGGCGCCAGCATGCCGCTGAGCGATCTGTACCTGTTTCACTGGGGATTCGAAAAAATCAAGCATCGCTATGACATCAGCTAATGGCCGATCGAAGCGCAATTGAAATGAAGTATCGCAGGCTGGGCAGAACAGGACTCGATGTTTCCCTGTTATCTCTGGGAACGGGTGGACCCAACCGGTTCGGACAGCTGAGGTACAGCAATAAAGACAGCATTTTCCGCCTGGTCAGACGAGCGCTGGATTCCGGTATCAATTTTTTTGACACAGCTTCGGGTTATGAACAAAGCGAAGAACGGCTGGGCCAGGCCCTGCAGGGGTTGGATCGAAGCCGCTTTATCGTCGCTTCGAAAGTCCGGCCACTGCAACGCGGGAGCCTGATAGATGCTTCAACGGCCAGGCTGCAGGTGGAGCAAAGCCTGACCAGGCTGAAACTCGACCAATTACAAATCCTGCAGCTACACGGGGTCACCATGGGTCATTATCGCGAGTCTCTGGATCGTCTGATGCCCGAATTGGATAAGCTTCGCGACGAGGGCAAAATTCGCTTTATTGGCATCACTGAATCCAGCTTGAGGGACCCACAGCACGTCATGCTGCAGCAGGCGGTTCAAGACAACTATTTCGACACTGTCATGGTTTCCTATCACCTGGGAAAAGCCGGTGCTGAGAAAGAACTCCTGCCCATGACCCAGCGCAATGACGTGGGGGTTATTGCGATGACGTCGGCCAGGCAGTTAACTGATCCAGGCATGCCTGAGCGCCTGAAAATCGCCAGCAGGATTGTTTCAGGCCTCTTCGCATATCCTCCGCGGGCTCGATTAGTGAAGCACCGGCTGGGAGAGGTGGTGCGCACTCTGGGCAAAACGGCAAAGAACAGACCAGGCCCTATACCGCGAGCGTCTTCCAAGAGCAGCCTGACCCTGCCCGCAGCCGGCTACACTTTTGCAGCCTCGCACCCCGCCATAGCAACTGTTCTGACCGGGACGACTAATCCGGAGCACCTGGACGAGAACGTCGCCGCGGCACTTGCGCCAGCCCTGACTGCCCATGAAGCCGAACTTCTGCGCCAGTCACTGGACTGAAAACGCCGGGGCGGATCGATTCGCCTGCAAATCAACGACCGGGCGGCTGATCAATGTCCTCTGACCGCAACGATGCCGACCAGATTTTCTGAATGCCCGGCAGGTCGTTTTCCATCTGATCGATAAACCTCACTCCCAGATTCCTGACCAGTCCACTGGTGGTGAATGACAGGTTTCTGGCAGGTGTTGCGCCCGAATTGAGAAACTGCCTGTACCAATAGATAGGAAAAGTGACCAGCGTGCCTTCGCGCCACTCCATCCGTTTTCTTCGGTACCAGGCGCCATCAGGCCAGCTGACAATGACGCCCTGGCCGGAAAGCATCAGCACGGTAGCATCGCTGTTTCCCCGGTGTGCCCGCTTGATGTTCTTCGCATCCATTTCAGACAGGTTCACATTAACCATGCTATTGCCATTTAACGTCCAATAGCGGTTCCTGACTCCCTCACCGCGAACAGGCCTTGCGATCAGTTCAGCACGCAAAGCATCACGAATGAACAGGTGGTTATGCGCTGAGTGAGTCTCAGTCCCGCTGCCATCCCCCGCACTCTTTGCGGTCCTGTCCTGGAAGTGAAAAGGGTTGTTTTCAATAAAGGACGGACTGTTGAATGCGTTAAGCACGAATGGAAAACTGGTGACCGCCAACAGGCGGACCGGCAATTCTCCTGCATTCACGTGTTGATAAGCGCAATTGAGTGGAATCGACCATACCGTCCGCTCGCTCCAGTCTATTTTAAGTGGCTCTTTTCCATCCTCGAAAAGCATCGTAGAGCCCTCACCAGCCAGGCAGTAGATACTCATCTCAAACAGGTGGCGCTGTCGGATAGTACTCGCGCCCCCGGGCAGTTCCAATAAACGGCCATCGGTCGCCTGGTAATCCGCCAGTCTCAGGTACAGCCCACTGACACCCGGGCCATGCTCGGTCCAGGGTTGCAACTCTATGGTGCGTACATCATCGATAGCCACGCAGTCGAAGACGGGAACGACCGGCCGCGCCGATGCCAGCCATTTCTCGTAGGGAGTCTGTCGCGGGTGAGCCCGCAGCGGCCGACCCAGCTTTTCAACGCCATGCCGATTGAATACCCAATCCGCAACCCGCCGCAGCAGCGCTCGACCCGGAAACAGCAGGTAGAGTCCCACCAACAGAAGCAGGAAGACGCAGAGCAGAAACCCAATGATGACACCTGCAGGCTGGATGGCTTGTTCCATCACAGCATCATTCCAGGCAGAACCCCCTCATAGGGCGATGTGTTTAGAAGGAAGACAAAAATAAAACTGATGACCAAAGCCAAAATCACCGAATAGGCGATACTCAGCAGCCAGGACTCACTGGCGAACCCGCGCAGAAAAACAAAACTAAACAGGGCCGGACCGAACACGAGCCCCAGCAGCCAGGTGCAGCAGGACAGTAGTGCTATCCACAAAAGGCTCAGAAGGAAGCGTAGCTGAGGCGCTTGCTGATCAGGTGGAGACTGTTCGGTTCCCGAAACGATGCCCCGGCGCTTACCCAGATCCAGCACCCATTGCACCCCGATGAGCAACAGCGTGGCAGCGATGATCACTTGCGGCAACATCGCGGCCACCCTACTCAGGGAAAGCGAGTCGAACAGCATCCAGGCGGTGAATACGGCCAAAGTCAAACTGAAGACATTCCTGAGTTTCGGTCGTTGAAGTTTCACTTTTTTAGTCTCCTGATTGCACGAAGACGTCCAAGAAAGGCTGGCAATATCAGGTTTATTATGGTCAGCGCCAGCAACAGAAGAACGACCGGACGGCTGAAAAAATCAATACGGTCGAGTTCCTGCAGCCTCAGGGTCAGGTGCAGGTTGATCTCCAGCAAAGGAGCCAGTGCAAAGGCAATAACCAGGGGAATCCGTGGCCAGTCATAGCGTTTCATCAGGTATCCGATGACACCGAAAACGACTGCACAAAAAAGGTCTGATATCAGACCGCGATATTGCACTGCCCCGATAGCTGCCATGACCAGAATGGCCGGCAGCAAACGACCGGTGCGAATCGTGCTGATACGAGCCATCGGGTTGACCAGCGTCAACCCGAGCAAGGAAGTGATCCAGTTGGAAAGAAAAAGCGACCAAAGCAATGCAAACACCAATGTCAGATTATCCGTCAGCATTTCCCGTCCGGGGGTCAGACCGTGCAGCATCATGGCGCCCAGGAAGAGTGCCGTTCCGCTGCCACCGGGTATGCCAAGCGCCAGCGTGGGAATCAATGCGCCGCCGTCCTTGGCGTCATTGGCAGCTTCCGGGGCAATCACGCCACGGATATCTCCTTTGCCGAATTCTGAATTGTCACGGGCCGACTGGCTGGCATGGCCGTAGGCAATGAACCCGGCCACGGAACCACCGATACCGGGAATGGCCCCTATCACTGTCCCGATAGCTGAGCTGCGAATAAACAGAAAAAAGTTTTTGAAAACAGCCCCGATACCTTCGCGCACGTCACCACTCAGTTCGCTTTGGTGTTGCCGCCCGGACAGGGTCGAACGACCGCTGACCATCAGATCAATAACCTCGGCCAGTGCAAACAGTCCAAGCAAGACGGGCACCAGGCTCAATCCATCGCTCAGGTAGTCCATACCGGCCGTGAATCGCAACTCCGCCGTGCGCGGGTCATAGCCGATAAAAGCCAGCTGCAGGCCGATACCGGCAGCAACCAGTCCCTTGACCAGGGAATTACCGGAAAGGGCGGCCAGGGTGGTCAATCCCCAGATGGCCAGCATCAGGTACTCTGCCGGACCCAGCGCAATCGCTGCCACCCGCATGAAGGGAATAAGGGCAATCAGGATCAGAATGCCCACGGTGGACCCCAATGCGGATGCAGCGGCGGCGCTTCCGATGGCAGTCTTCGCCCTGCCCATCTGGGTCATGGGATATCCGTCGAGAAGCGTCACTGCGTTGGACGCCTTTCCCGGTATGTTAAACAAAATAGCCGTGATCGAACCCATGAATGTCGCGCCACCCAGGAAGGCGCCGAAAATGAGCATCACGGGTAACGGCTCCCAGGCGTAAGTCAGTGGAATGGCAAGCGCCATCAGGCTTGAGCTATTGAGCCCCGGGGCAGCAGAGAACAACATGGCCAGAAGAGTGCCCGCAATGGGATAGAGAATATACGGCCACGAAAATACCAACCCAAAACCTTCGTATGCCGCTGTCAGTACTTCAGAGTCCATATCAATGACAGATCATAGCCTGGACCGCTCGACCGCCAACCGGACTAACTGCCGCAGTTCGTTCAGCGCTTGCAGACTGGCCATCAATTCCGCGCTCACCTCCGCTGCTCCGGCCGCTTCGATGCTCAAGCCTGCCCGTCGCGCCGCAGCACCGAGTTCCGGGCTCAGCAAGGTCTCCATCAGCGCGGTTTGCAGACACTCTTCCAGGGCCGGTGACAAACCCGCCGGGGCGACGACCAGGCGTCCTGCGGCCTGGATGGTTGCCAGCGCAGCCGCCATTTCAACGGCCGTTTCAACGCTTTTTCCTTTTGCTTCAGCCTGCTGCGCCGCCAGGCCAGTCTGTCCGCCCAGCAACGGCACGGTGCCGGGGAAGCCCGTCTCCATGTGGATGCTTTTGCGCTCCGTAATCTGCAGCAGAGGGACCAGTTCGCCCGACTCGACAAATCTCCTGACTGAATCGAAATTCTGGAAGATAATGTCAATCTCCCCTCGAATCGCCGCCAGCACCCGGCCGGTGCTGCCTACGTAGCCTGGAACTACAGAGTAGTCCAGGCCCAACAAATCGGCCGTGACCGGCACCGCAAAGAAACTGGCCGACCCAACGTCCCGCACACCCACCACGATGGGGCGGGATGCAGCGAGCATCAGCAGGTCCCCGATATCACCAATGCCCGAATCACTACCCGTAAAGACGAACATATGGTTGCCGGCCACCTTCGCAAGCACCGCATAGTCTCGAATCGGGTCCGGCGCTTTGCTATCCAGCAGCGCATTCGCAGCCAGCAGCCCGGACGCATTGATGATGCCTATGGTGCGACCATCAACCCGGGCATCTTTAATCGCAATCGCACCAACCACACCCCCCGCCTCGGTTCGGTTTTCAATGGCAATCTGAGCATCCAGGCGCTGTTCGAGAAAGGGTTCGATTAACCGGGAGTAGCGGTCGTACCCCCCTCCCGGGCGCGTCGGCACCACCCAGCGAATCACTTCTCCCTGCAAAGGAGTGCAGTCCGCTTGTACGCTGTGGAGCGGGGAAATCAACGCGATGACCAAAGCCACGGCCTGTAAGTACATAATGATGATTGGGCAGTTGATCAAATGCCGGCCCGTCTCAACTGGCTCAACTCGAACTTCAGAACCGCCCAGGCTTTCATCAGAAAGACCAGCGGATCGCTGAGTGCATAACGAAATTGCGGCATGTAGGCTTTTTTGTGTGGCCCCCTGTAGTCCTTGAAAAGAGTGCGCAGCGTTACATAAATACTGTCCGGGACATTGTCAGGATCCGTGGTTTTCAGGCCCAGAAGCCGTCGCAACTGGTAGGCCGTGCGGTCAGCAAAATTGAACATCAAGCCGATAAAATCTTCGAAGGGCTCCAGCATCAGTGCCTGCTCAGGGTAATCCTTCACGGGTTCTACAGCCTCACCGCGGTAACTGCGCAATTGCATCAGAGGCGTATTGATACCCATTTCAGTGCAATACCAGGTATGAGATCCCAGGCGCGGATTGATCTCCATTAATTTCAGCGTGCCGTCCCGGGAATCAATTTTCGTTTGAACCGTCAGGCCGCCATGCCAGTTGAGCAGACGCACCAGTTCGATGACTCGTTCATTATATTCATGATCATGATTGAACAGCACGGCGGCGGACGAGTTACGGTACACACGGTGTGAAGTACGCAGCACTTTGGGCGCGATCATGCTCAGAACCTCGTGGTCCTTGCCAACGAGCATGTAGAAATTCTGTTTCAAGTGGCCTGGAATATACTCCTGCAGCATCAGGTCCCGGTGGTTCTCCGACAGTTGCGCCACAATTGGGGCCAGATCCTCGCGACGTTTGATCACCGCCATACCCCGACTGCGCGCAGATGCGGTGGGCCGAATCACCCAGGGTGGCTTCACCCTTTGGGCAAGATCCTGTAAATCATGTTCGTCCAGACGATAAGTTGCCGGATGTGGGAAACCCACCCCAGCCGCCAGTTGTAGCTGGCGCGATTTGTCCAGCAAGACTTTTACCGTTTCGAAATCAGGCGCCAGCACCTGAACACCCAGTCTGGCAAGCCGTTCGCGGTTTTTGGTCAACAGGTAAACCTGCGGATCATAGGATGGAAAGATGGTGTCAATGCGATCGCGTGAACAGATTTTCTCGATGTCGCGAATGTAGCGCTCGTCGCGCTCCGTGTTGCCTGCCTGGATGATTCCTGCAGCCCAGTCCTCTTCCGGGCTGGTCACCACGTAACTGCGATCGACCAGGCGCGACGCCGCAGCCGCTGCGGATTGCGCCGTCAGCCAGCTGGAGCCGTATTTCGTGGCCGATATCCACTCGGCATGCGGCCTGAGGCTGCGAATGATGGCGTAAGCCTGGCCGGTACGGGTATTGGTTACCAATAAACGCATATGTGCTTAAAAATTCGCTTCAATGCCTGCAAGGAGAGCCCTCCCTTCCCGCGGATATCCGATGCGTTGAACATAATTCGCATCAAACAGGTTGTTCACCGACAGGTAAGCCGAAAAATGCGATGACAGGAGCTTGTTCAGTTTGATGTTGCCGACGAAATAACTCGACAATTCAGTATAGACGCCATCGGGGTT
>Ga0265303_10000699_pt1 | contig 19515 bp, 20 predicted proteins | sample Helome_2_FD_192494 | JGI IMG/M metagenome (GOLD analysis project Ga0265303, IMG submission 192494) | Marine sediment microbial communities from subtidal zone of North Sea - Hel_20160317 (Illumina Assembly) | ecosystem: Environmental > Aquatic > Marine > Subtidal zone > Sediment ... | reverse complement strand
TATGGCAATAGGCGGCAGAAAACGACCCATTCGAGACCCTCGGATATAAAACCTCATAGGCTGCAAAGTGCCCTTATCGGAACTTCAATTCAGCAGATTGAGTGTCTGCTTTTTGTTGAAATTGTGTCGGTGGTTCGATTCCGCCCCTGGGCACCATTTCCGTTCAAAGCATTTACCCGATGATTTTTTACCGGTGACACGAAGACTTGTGTTTCCTCCGGGAGGGGTACCTGCATAACCGCCCAATCAATCGCAGTTAACGGGGTCGTGTCAAAGGCCTTAAGGCTTACTATTCCCGACAGGAAGTCAATCAGCCCCAGTTCTGTTGACATTTTGATGTGTTAAATCACAATGATGATGTTCATAACACCATCGGAATCAGGACTTGGAATCACCGGATAGCAACAAGGCACCGCTCGCCGTCGTGGTTGGCGGAACCCGCGGTATCGGACTTGCCGTCGGCGAGTTACTGTCTGCGGAAGGTTGGCGGGTGGTTCTTGCCGATCGTGATATTCCTGGCGAAGCCGATCCGGATCGGTTCGATTGCAGGCCAACGGATATCTCCGACAGCGCGGCGGTCGATCAACTGGCAGCGGAAATCGAAGCGTCCCATGGTCCCGTCTCGGGGCTGGTGAACGCAGCCGGCTATAACCGTCACGCGGTGGTCAGCGAGATTGATGACGATATCTGGAAGGGCTTGCTGGACATACATCTGGGCGGGGTGTTGCGCCTGTGCCGTGCCTTTTATCCGATGCTGCGGGATACCGCGGGCGCCGTGGTCAATTTCTCTTCGATCGGTGGGCGTGTGGGTCGACCCGGACGCGCGCCCTATGCCGCGGCCAAGGCAGGCGTAGAGGCGTTGACCAGGACGCTGGCCATCGAATGGGCGCCGGATAACATTCGCATCAACGCCGTGGTACCCGGCATCATTAACACGCGCATGGTACAGGAGAACATTCAACAGGGCCTGGTCGATCCCACCAGCCTGAAAAGCGGTATACCCTTGCGGCGTTTTGGCGAGCCCGCCGAAGTCGCCGAAGCGGTCGCTTTTCTGTTATCCAGGAGGGCTTCTTACATCACCGGTCAGACGCTGGTCGTCGATGGCGGTGTACTGGCCAATGGCAATTTTTAGTCTAGTCTGCAGGGCTTTTTACGGGAGGGTGCATGACCAGTCTGAAGGTAAGTATTGACCGGGAAAAATGTGTCGGCTCGGGAAACTGTGTGTATGTTGCAGCGGAAGTATTCAGCCAGGACGACGACGATGGCATCGTCATTCTGCTGACCGAACAGCCTGCCGCAAGCCTGTGTGAAGCGGTGGCGGAAGCGGCGCGGCAATGCCCGTCGATGGCCATCCGGATTGAAGAAACCTGAGGCAGGCAGATGACGAAAACGAAGTCGGAATTATCCCGTTCGATCAAGCGCACGCTCGAGGTGCTGGAATACTTCGACCCGGAACACCCGTCGGTATCGGTATCGGAAATTTCGCGCGCCCTCGGATATCCCCAGTCCAGCACGTCGATTCTGCTGAAGAGCCTGCGCGAGCTCGGTTACCTGCACTACGATAAGACCAGCCGTAGTTACCGCCCGACCGCCCGGGTCGCGATGCTGGGGCGTGGGGTTCAGGCGCATTTGTTCGGTGACGGCAGCGTCATGGCGGCGCTCGAGGAAATCGGCCAGCAGACCGGAGAAACGGTGATCCTGGCGGTACCCGAGGGTGTCGTGGTGCGCTATATCTACGTGATCCTGGCAACCAACCCGATGCGCATGCACCTGCGAACCGGAGCCGTGCGCCCGATCATCGGCTCGGCGGTGGGGCATTTGTTCCTGTCCGCGCTGGCGGATGATGAACTGACCGAGGAAATAAAACGCCTGCACCGGGTGCAGGCGGAGATCCTCATCGACGATGACGAATTGATGCGCCATATCCGGCGTATCCGCCGCCACGGTCACTCGCTTTCCACCCATACGGTGACGCCGGGGGGCGGGATAGTCGCTATCCTGTTGCCCGGTGAATACAACGGCACGCGGCTCGCCATCGGGATCGGTGGCGTAGCCCAGACCATTACCACCAACGAAAAGCGTTTCGTCGAAATCATGCAGGCGGCAGTTAAGCGCCATGTTCGACCCATCGCCTCGGATTGAGTCTCCGTGGGCTAGCGCATGCGGTTGCGCAGTTCTCCCAGCTTTTCGATACGGGCAACGACGAGTTGACCCGGCCGCAGGAAATAGTCTTGCGGATTCTCGCGCGCCAGCGCCACGCCCGAGGGCGTGCCAGTGATCAGGATATCGCCGGTATCGAGCCCGACGCGCGACCAGTAGGAGACGAGCCGCGCAACGCTGAAAATCATGTCGCTGGTATTGGCATCCTGGCGTACTTCGCCGTCAACCTCGAGGGTGAGCTGCAGCGTTTGCGGATCGTCGATGCTATCGGCGCTGGTGAACCATGGCCCCATCGGCGCGAAGGTGGGAAAATTCTTCGACAGCGTGATACCTATCTGCGCCTCCATTTCGCGTCGCTGGATATCGCGCGCCGCGAAGTCGTTACAGATCGCGTAACCCGCGACATGGCCGAGCGCCTGGTCTTCGGCCACGTCGAGCGCCGGTGTGCCGATGATCACCGCCAGTTCGATCTCGTAATCGATATCGCTCATGCCGGCCGGAATAATAATATCGTCATAGGGACCGCACAGGCTGGTGGCAAACTTGGCGAAGGCGGAGGGGAACTGCGGAATGTCAACCTTGCGCCCACGCTTCGCCCAGATTTCCTGGCCCTCGCGCACGTGATCCAGGTAATTGCGGCCCACCGCGATGATTTTGCCCGGCTTCGGCACGGGTTCGCTCAGTCGCCAATGGTTCAGGTCCAGCGCTTCGAGCGCGCTTGCGTCCAGGCGGTGGCTCAACTCGGCCAGCTGCTCGAGACCTTGCGGTGTTAACCAGGCAAGCCCCATCGGGTCCGTGATTTCCGGATCCAGCGGCAGGCCTGCCGCTGCGGCCGCCGCCGGTACCGCATGGAAGGTCATCTCACCCGTGGCAATGGCGAGTACACGCTCTCCACTGTCTGCATGATGCAGGCAAGCCAGCCGCATGTTATCGCACGGCGTCTAGAAGAGCTCGAATGGCACGCGCTCGCCGAGCGGTGACCAGCCGATGATCAGCAAGGTGGCATCGGTTGCCGCTTCCAGGGCCGCGTGCTGTTCTTCGCTCGGCAGGATGAAATACGACAGCGCATCGTAATCGTTGCCGTCAAACACCAGGTTGCCCTCGAGCAGAAACACCGCGCGGTGTCCGACCGGGGTCGCACCCGGTAACGCGGCGCCATTGCTCAATTTCGCCATCTTGATGTTGGGGCCGGCCTCGAAAAAATAAGCGAGATCCCTGGATTCGACATTGCTGAGACTGGCATGCGCCCGCCACGGCAAGGCGCTGGAGCGTAGCACCACGTAGCTGTTCAGCAGGGGTTTGGGATAGCTGATCCTGTCACCCGTGATTTCCTCGAGAATGGCTTCATAGGCATCTCGCTTGCGTCCGCTGGCAAAAGTATAAACGCCTTCCTCGAAGGTGCCGGTTTCGGCCAGCCGGCGCTGCGCATCCACGACATCGTCCGGGTCCGGATACGGGATCCCCGATGGTCCCTCGAACTGGATGTCGGCGAAGTGAAGCGTTTCGCCACTTTCCACCGGTTTGACCGGGCCGTAATAGGCGCCTTCCGGTATATAAAGGCAGTCGCCCTTCTCATAAACTTCGTGCCCGTATTTCATTTTCCCCGACAGCACGTAGCGGACCTGCTGAAAGGTATGCCGGTGCCGTGGCGAGTGGTAGTAGGGTTCGGCGTAGAGGCTGCCGATACGCGCCGCGACTTTTCGCTTCTTGTCGAAAAAGCCCTGATATCGCTGGTTATAACCGGGGCGCACACCGATATCGACCCACGGAAGATCTGCTTCACGAACACCGGTAGCGCTTTGAATACTCATATTTTGATGATCCCTTGTTCGAGATGGAGGCTAGAAACTGATGGTAAAAGCATCAGTATTATGATACTTACAATCACATTGTCAAATAACCAAAGGGGCTTTTCCCCCGTTGGCACTACCTCCGGGGAGTCGTCCCGTGCCTCGTTCAGCGATAACCTTTGTGCTTGCCCTTGCGCTCGCCGGAATGGGTGGATTTGCCGCCAACAGCATCGGTATTACGGGTGGCTGGCTGCTTGGCGCGTTGGTTACGGTGTTTGCCGCCGGCACTTTTGGGATACCGCTGGCGCTGCCTGGATGGTTGCGCAGCATCGCCATGGGATTTGCCGGAATCACGGTGGGTGCTGCGATAACCGCAGAAACGGCAGAACTGGTTTCGCTGTTGCCCTTGACCCTGGCGCTTATGTTCGTGTTTCTGGCGGTGCTGATAGTGTCGACCTATTTGTTACACCGTTACTGCTGGGGTGCGAGTCGCGCAACAGCGCTGGCCTGTGCCTGGCCAGGGAATGTCCTGCTGGTGTTCATCAGCGCCGAGTCAAGCAGGGCGAACATGCCACAGGTCGCGGTGGTCCAGTCGGTAAGGGTGTTGGCGCTAATGGGTATTTTACCATTGACGATCGGCCTTTATCACACGCCGCTTGTCTCAGCGGCGATTCCACTCTCCATTGACCTGGGTTTGGCGGCCATCGTCGCGCTCGCCTGCGTCGTCGTTGCGGTCCGTCTCGGCCTGGTCGGCGGTGAAATGTTTTTAACCGCATTTGCGGTTGGTGTGTTATCGGGTTTCGATATTCTGCGAATCGCGATCCCGCGCGAGATGGTTTCGGTGTTTCAGGTCGTGGTCGGCGCTTATATCGGAATCGAGCTGGCTAAATGTGGGGCACGTGCCTTTATGTCGGCGCTGGTTCCTTCGTTGGCGAGCGCGATCTATACCGCCGTTGCAACCATCGCCATGGCTTTTGCGCTGGCTTCGATTGTCGACTATTCGGCCGCTGCACTAGCGCTCGCGCTTGCGCCCGGTGGTGCCGAGGCGATGATCCTGCTGACGGTGGCGTTTGGTGTGGATCCCGCGTTCGTCGGGATCCATCACACGGTAAGGCTGGTCGCGCTAACCTTTGGTTTTCCGCTTATTCTGCGCTGGGCGTCAAAGATGGATCACCAGGCGACGGGCAGCCGGTAGAGCCCGTAAATTTGTGAATCGTATTTAAACGGCAGGCCTGCCGGTGCTTCGGTGACATGCAGATTCGGGAAACGCTCAAACAGTTTGCGGAACACGACCTGTAACTCGACGCGCGCCAGACCCTGCCCGAGGCAGCTATGGATGCCGAAGCCGAAGGACATGTGTTGCGACGCATTGCGCGCCAGGTCGAGCCGATCCGGATCGGGAAATTGCTCGGGATCACGATTGACGGACGGGGAGACCGCGAACACCCCGTCACCCCGGTGGATCTTCACGCCGCCGATCTCGACATCTTCCAGTGCGACCCGGCGCGGCGCAAACTGCACCGGCGACAGAAAGCGCAGCAGCTCGTCAACCGCGGTTCGGTCGAGCGACGGATCCTGTTTGAACAACGCCAGTTGATCCGGATGCTCCAGTAACAACAGCGTCCCCAGCGAAATCATGTTGGTGGTGGTGTCGTGCCCGGCGCGCAGGATCATCGAGCAGATATTGGCCAGTTCCTCGTGGCTCAGTTGTCCGCTGATCACGTATTCCTGAATCACGCGCCCGAGCATATCGTCGGTGGGGATCTGTTCTTTAACCGCAATCAGCTTGCGACAATATTCCACCAGGTCGCTGGCGCTGCGTGCGGCTACCTCTGCCGACTGGCCCATGCCATGCCGGCCGGCGGCGCATTTCAGGATATAGTCATGGTCTTCATAAGGTGATCCGATCAACTCGCACATCACCAGTGCGGGTAACTCCACCGCAAGCTCCGTGACCAGATCGCATGGCGGTCCCTTGTCGGCCATTGTTTCCAGTAGTTGGTCGGTCAGCGATTCGATTTTCGGGCGCAGCGCCAGCATGCGCTTCATCGTGAATTCCTTCATGAACATGCGCCGGTAGTGGCCGTGGCGCGGGTTGTCCATGCCGACGAAGGCACGCTCGAGCTTGTCGATAGCCTTGCGCGCCTCGGTAACGGTAGGGAAATCGTCGCGCGCAAACTCGCCGCTAAAGCGGTCGTCGAGTAGTACCTTGCGGTAGTCTTCGTAACGGGTCAGTAACCACGCGCGTTGGCCGTTCCACAGCGTGACGGGCGCCACCGGGCAGGCTTCCCGTGCTGCGGCATACTCGCTCGGCAGCTCGAATTGCCGGTCGCGTTTGAACGGGAAAGCGGGCGCTGCGCCACCCTGGAACGGACAACTGTCTTTTTCCTGCATTCGGGTCTTCTTTGTCTCGGTCAAGTGATTCCCGGGCGGGTGGCAGGGACGATTATTGTTATTCCTGGACCGCTACCGGGCGGTTCATTAATATCACAATATTGGGGTAAAATATCATAATGTCAATATTCTCAAACCAGCGCAGCGTGTCGAAACCTGCTTTTCCGATAGAGGAAGCCGGGTCGAACCATGCTTCAATCCTGCTCTCCGACCCGGGCGCCGGCGATGTTCTCCATCGGCAGAATAACGGATGCGATGTCGTCACCGATGTGCCCTTGCTCGACCGCATCGCCGAACCAGCGCATCGCAGCCTCGGGCAGCCTCAGCCTGACCCCTTCCTCGACGGACAAATCGATCGCCGCCTGCAAATCTTTCATGATGGTTTCGATGGTTGCCGTGGCCTCGAAGTTTCGGGGTAGAAAATGTTTCGGTACGACACGTTCAAGCGTCCTGCTGTAGGCCGAGCTGTTGCGCAGCACCTCATAAAGCTCAGCCGCGTCAACACCGCACTTGGCGCCCAGTACCATCGCCTCGGCGACCAGGGCATGGGTGGTGATGGAAATCATGTTATTGCAAAGCTTGGTCGTGACGCCGGCGCCGACATCACCCATGTGAAAGGTTTGCTTGCCGAGCGCGTCGAACACCGCCCTAACGGCTGTTACCGCGGCTGCCGTGCCGCCCACGATGATGCTCAGAGTTCCCGCGCGGACGCCATCCGGGCCCCCGCTGACCGGCGCGTCGAGGAAATCGATGCCGCCTTCGACAAGCATCTGCCCGATTTCACGCGATGTCATCGGGTCGATGGTGGCGAAGTCGATACATACCGACGGTCGGCTCGTGGCCGAGAGCACGCCATCGGGCCCGGTGAAAACCGCGCGCGATTGTTGCGCAGTGACACGGCAGGAACAAAACACGTCGACCTTGCCGGCGACATCGGCAACAGAGGCTCCGGGGAGGGCTCCCTGTTGTTGCATCCCGCTCATTGTATCCGCGTTCTCGCTGAAGACATGCAGCGCAAATCCAGCCTGCAGCAGGCGTTCGACCATCGGTTGGCCCATCAGTCCCAGGCCAACGAATCCAATATTCATGACGTTCTCCGATTATCTGGTGATAACTCGCTCCGGGGCCGCCGATGAACAGCGTTCCCACGGACATTCTTTTCCAGCCGCTCGCCTTCGGCAAGGCGCAAACACGTAACCGGCTTGCGATGGCGCCAATGACGCGCAAGCGTTCGCCGGGTGGTATCCCCACGGAAGAAGTCGCGGCGTATTATCGCCGCCGTGCGGACGGCGGTATCGGTTTGATATTTTCCGAGGGTAGCTTTATCGACCATCCCTCCGCCCAGGCCCATTCGGGTCGAAGTTATACTGATATCCCCAAGTTCTTTGGTCGCGAAGCATTGCTTGGCTGGGAGCGTGTCCTTAGCGGCGTGCACGAAGCGGGTACTCTTTTCGTACCTCAACTCTGGCATGTCGGCGAAGTGAGGCGCCTTGGCATGCCTGAAGACCCGACGGTTCCGGGATTCGGCCCGCGCGTAATCATCGAGGACGGCAAGGTGGTCGTTAAGGCGATGGACCCGCGCGATTGCGAAATAATTGCCGAGTCTTACGCCCGCGGCGCCCGTAGCGCGCAGGAAATGGGTTGTGATGGGATCGCCTTGCATGGCGCCCACGGGTATCTGCTCGACCAGTTCCTGTGGCCCGAGTGCAACCACCGGGATGATGCCCTTGGCGGTGCGATGGAAAATCGTTGCCGTCTCGCCTGCCTTGTGGTCGAGCGAATGCGCGCCTCGGTGACGCCGGATTTTCCGATCGTGTTCCGCTTCTCGCAATGGAAGATGTCCGATTACAACGCACGTATCGCCGAGACGCCGGGCGAACTGGAAATTCTGTTGCAGCGGCTGGTGGCTGCAGGCGTGGACTGGTTCGATGTCAGCGCGCGGCGTTTCTGGGAACCTGCTTTCGACACCGATCCACGCAGCCTGGTCGCGTGGACCAGGGCACTGTCTGGAAAACCGGTGATAGCGGTTGGCAGTATCGGTCTCGATCAACCGCATCATTCCAAGCTGTTTCGCGACAAAGTCAACATCGATGCCCAGGTCGCCGAGCTGGATGATCTTGTTATCGCGATGGCGCGAGGTGACTTCGATATGGCGGCCGTGGCGCGGGCCATACTCGCCGACCCCGAATGGGCGGAAAAGGTTCGTTCGGGCAGGATGGCGGAGATTCGTCCATTTGAGCGCGCCGATCTCGAGACTTATCGGTAAGGGAGACTTCACCGGGCGTCGTGCAGGACGGTTTCGGTCGTCCATATCGCCTTCCAGGCGCTGACGTGATCGTCGAACCCGCGGAGTTCGTCGATCGCCTGGCGCAGCACGGACTCGCAGGCCGCGACATCCGCGCACGCGATTTCATCGACACAGTCGCATAGCGGCGGCGGGGCATAATCGCTATCCGCAAGTCGGGCATGGTTCTGAATGTAGCCTTGAACCGTTTTTACCTCCCCTAGCCGCCGCCATAATTCGGGACCTGCCTCGGTGAGCCACCAGGATCTGAATTCAGTGAGCGCAAGCGTCGGTTTGCGCCAGATTCGCAGGAATAATTTACGTGGCGCGGCGGCGCAGGATTGCAGGATAAATTCATCGGCGAGCAACGCCACCTCGCGCACCGGCCGGGCAAAAGCCTCCGCTTCATCCTGTTTCATCACGGGCGCGGCGCTGTTGTCGGTCACATGATTCAGGCGCCGGGCATCGTCTCGATACCAGATGATGCCGACGCCGTCGCACCAGTCGATTGGAAGCAGGGAATCCGGGATGGAAATGGCATCGCAGTGGGCGTAACGCTGGATATTCCGCCAGCGCGGCATCGACATCCCTAGCCGCGCATGTTGGCGCCAGCGGGCACGGAACGCGGCGGCGTCCATTGCAGCGCGCCGCTCGGCGAAATAAATCAGCTTCGGGTGATCGCTCGCAAGGGTTTGTCCTGACATGCCTGCGCTCTCAGCGACGATGCAGGCGATTGTCGAGCGAGAGCAGGAAGCCGTTGATGGTAATCGCGAAAATCCCGATTAGCACGGTGATCGAGATCATCATCGATACATCGTTCGTTTCGATACCGCCCATGATCAGGTGTCCCAGACCGCGCACCGAGGCAAACATTTCACCGATCATCACGCCGAGGAAAGTGATCGAAAAGCTGAGGCGGATTGCGGTTACCAGTTCCGGGATCGTGGCCGGCACAAAGATCAGAAGAAATGTCTGCAGGGTGTTCATTCGCAACGTCCTGGACGTGCGGATCAGGGCCGGATTGATGTTGCGAACCGCATTAAAGGTGATCAGTGTCATCGGGATGATGCCGTGAATCGCGCCAAAGGCAACCTTCGCGGCGAAGCCAAGACCGAAAAACAGCAGCATGACCGGGTATAGCGTTACCTTGGGCGTTGATTGCAGCGCGACGAACATCGGCGCAAACACTTCGCCCGCACGCCGGTTAAAACCGAGAATCATGCCGAACAGGGCGCCACCGAAAATGGCGATAATTAGCGCTATGCCGAGTGCGCGCAGGGTTTCCTCGGCATGCTCCCAGAATCGTTCGGTCACGAACAGGACTTTTGCCCGTGCCCAGGTTTCAAGCGGGGATGTCAGTGCTTCGCTGCCGACCATCCAGTGCAGCACCTGCCAGATCGCCAGAAAGGCAAGGATTACCACCATTCCATCGATGAACTTGGTCATCGGCCCACCCGCCAGCGAAATTCGTTTGGCTGTCGATACGGTCCAGGCGGAGCCGGCGGTAAACTGCGAACGCTTCTCGAAAGTATTGACCGCGGTCAGCAGGATCGTGACCAGGATGACGACGAACAGCAACAGGGCATACATTTTCTCGCTCTCGAAACCTTCGTAGGCAAAGGCGATCGAGTAACCGATACCGGAATTGGACAAGATAAACTCCGAGCCAATTATTCCCGCCATACCGTATCCAAGCACCAGCTTGAGGCCAGTGAATATATAGGGTGCCGCGGCGGGTAGCTGCAGCAGAACGGCGGTTTCCAGCCGGCCCATTCGGAACGTCTGCCCGGTTTTGGCGAGCACCGGCGGAATGCGATCAAGGCCGCTTAGCGTGTTGGTGATCATCGCCACCAGTGCGTAGGCGTAACCCATGATTATTATGGAAACATCATTCATCCCCACGATTACGATGGCCAGTGGATACAGAACAAAGAAAGGCAGTGCATAGTAACTGGAGATCACCGGCTCCATCGCACGCCGCAGCCGCGGCAGCCGGAACAGGAGCAAACCAAAGAGAAAACCCAGTACCGCGGCGAGAATGATCGCGATAAAAATATTGCGCACGGTCTTGATCGCATGGTGCCAGAATTCACCGGTGTCCATCAAATCGACCAGCGTCGTCAACATTTTTGATGGCGCAGTGAGCTGTAGCGGGCTGATGACGCCCTTCTGGCAGAGAAATTCAAGCAGCAGGACTGCGGAGACTAGCAGCGCGGTACGAATTATCGTCGAACTTCGCCTCACATCGATTCGTCCCCCATGGCCTTTTTCGATTCCTCGCGCAACTTTTCCCAGAGTTGCGTGGTGACATGGCCAAACTCTTCACGCGACGCCATGCGGCTGTCGCGATCATCAGGCCAACCGGTTTCGACGATATCGATAAAATTACCGGGCCTGGACGACATGATTCCGATCCGATCAGACAGCAATGCGGCCTCGTCCAGCGAGTGGGTAATCAGCAACACCGTGGCTCCAGTCTCACGCCACAGGCGCAACAGCTCGTCGCCCATCAGGAATCTGGTTTGTTGATCGAGCGATCCGAATGGCTCGTCCAGCAGGATCAAGCGCGGTTCCATGACAAAGGTGCGGGCTATGCAGACCCGTTGGCGCATGCCGCCGGATAACTCCGACGGCCGGGATTCGCCAAATCCCTGCAGGCCCATGAAGTCGATCGCGTAGTCAACTCGTTCTTTGACTTCCGTTGCCGTGCGACCGGCGCGGCGCAGGCCGAAGGCAATGTTGTCTCGAACCGTCAGCCAGGGAAACGAGGCATCGTCCTGGAATACGATGCCCACGCCCTCGGGTACCTCGTCACGTACCGGTTTACCCTCGAAAATTACCGTGCCCTCGGTGGGCAGCGTCAGCCCGGCGACGATATCCATCATCGTCGTCTTGCCACAGCCCGATGGACCGATGGTCGAGAAAAACTCGCCCAGCTTCAGGTCAAGGTCAATCGGACCGAGCGCGTGAACCACATCTTCATAGACGTGTTTGACGTCTCTTAAGGAAACCGTGGCCCGGCTAGCGTTTGTCTGTTCGATGGTTTCAGTTTCGGACATAGCAACTCAAATCAAGTCAATATTTTATACAGATCGTACGCTCGGAGTCGTGTATCTGGGTACCGTTCAGAATTTCCATTCTGGAACACGGACGCCGCCGAAAGTGGTGGCGTCATCAGTGCATTCGATGATGTTTGACCTATATCTTTTGATCGTCGGGCAGGAAGGACTGATCGATTATCTTATCCCAGTCAATCGGACCTTCCCAGGCCCCCTGTGAACGCAGTCCTTCCAGCATGGCTTCGAGCGCAGGCATGTCGAATTTGCCACGACCCCAGTAATTGATCGCAACCATGTTTTTGACGGCGGTGATCGCAACTTCCTCGGACACCTTGTCACCATAGGCCTTGGCAACGAGCTTGGCTGCCGCGACTGGTTCCGCATAGAGATAATCGACCGCCGCGCGTCGCGCCGCGATGATGGCGCGGAGCTTATCGGGATTGTTTTTGGCGAACTCAGCCGTGGTAACCCCGACAGTCTGGGTCATATTGGGCAGGTTTGTCAGGTCGAAGGCCACGACGTATTTGCCTTTGCGACTGCTCATGATTGGTTCCAGGATAAGCGCGGCGTCGACATCCCCGCGTTCGAGCGCGGAGAGTCCGGCACCGACCTTACCGAGCGACACCAGTTCAACGTCATCCTCGGTCATACCGGCGGCTGCCACGGCCATCTTCGCCAGTGTTTGACTGGTCGAGCGCGGCTTGGTATAGGAAATTTTCTTTCCTCTCAGATCTTCCATTGAACTGATTCCGCTGCCCGGCATCGCTACCCAGAACAGATCGGCAATGGACATGACGTTGGCGCTGACGATCTTGACGTCGTGGCCTTCGCGAAAGGCTGCCAGCACCGCGGCTGTGCCGACCACACCATACCCTGAACCGGAAGCAATCTGGTTGCGCATTGTCGTGCCGCCACCCGCGGACGAGATGACATCGGTGATATCGACACCGCGCTTTTTAAACTCACCTCGTTCAATCGCTACTGCGATCGGTGCGGTGTTGAAAAGAAACCCGTAGTGCGAGGCGACGATTGTTTCAGCCCTGGCCGAAGTCGACAGGATTACTGCGAAAATTGCCGCTAACCCCAGGAAGACGCGAGTTCGTGTGAATATAGACATGATTAATCCTCCTACTGGCCCGCTATTCTGGTAGCGGGCGTTAATTATTAAATGTTTTCAACCTGACCAGTGGCAATACATTTTTGTAGAAATGCCAGCCGCAGCTTGCGTAACACTCATCTTCTCAGACCAGGTGAGACCATAATTATTCTGCGACAGTTTGATCGTCACTCACTCCGAACCGAGCTCATCGACCTATGCAAACTCCGTCGGTGAATTACCCAACGGCAATAGTGCGGCGATTTTGCTACAGTTGCATCATTATAACGATAATAAGTATCATAATGCCAATGGCCATTAGTTCGATATTATTTAACCTGAAGTAACAGGCAAGCGTTTGTCTTAATGACGAATACCGCGATTTATAGGGTCCCGCAACTTTAAGCGACCGAATTGACATGAGCCACATAGTGAGAAACCCATGTTCCAGGCCCTGAATTCACCTTTTGGCGCAGAAACGAACAGTATTGACCTGTCACAGACGTTTGACGAAGCGGCAATTACCGCCATCAGGGAAGCGTTTTTAAAATACGGTGCGCTGGTATTTCGCAACCAGACCGTCGACGACGATAACCTGGTGGCATTTGCTTCGATCTTCGGTCGACTGGAACAGCATTTGGTCGAGAACAGTGACGGCGAGCTCATGACCCCGGTGCACAACATCACCAATTTCGATGCTGACGGAAAACCCTCGGCCTGGCCCTATATCAATACCAATTATTTCTGGCATACCGACAAATCCTACCTCGCCACGCCTTCGCTGGCGACGATGTTGCACCCGGTCGAACTGCCGGCGTCAGGGGGTGATACGCAACTCGCCCATATGGGTCTGGCCTACGCGGCGCTGCCGGATGTAACCCGGAATAAAATCGCGCAACTGAACGCGGTTCACAGTATCGAGTTCATGCGTCACAGCCTCGACAATCCTCCGCCGACCGAGGCACAGATTCAGAGTGCGCCGCCAGTGGTGCACCCGATAGTGCGCCCGCATGCGGAGACCGGACAGGATTGCCTGTATATTGGCATGTATGCCTCTCACGTAGAAGACCTGGACCTGGCGGAAGGGCGCCTGATTCTCGCCCGTCTGCAGGAACAGTCGACCCAGCCGCCTTTCGTCTATACCCACCAATGGCGGTTGGGAGACATCCTGATATGGGATAACCGGTGCCTGATGCATCGCGGAATTGCGAACTACGATATGTCGCGTGAGCGGCGTGTCATGAAACGGCTTTGCGTGTGGGACGACCGCGCCTGATCGACGCGCTAACCTAACCCGCTGCGGCGGACCGCAAAACTCCGCGCGTCGCCGTGACCGCTTGCGCTACCCGGTTTTTAGCGGGCAGGCTTTGTGACAGCGCCTGCTGGGGGATTTCGAGGGCGAGTGGTATGCTCGGCGGCAGCGCGCGTAGCAAGCCGACGAGGTCGATGACACCTTCCCCGGGCGGCAGGCGTTCCCGGGTAGCTTCGTCGATAAAGGCTTCGCGCGAGGCGGGTGACGTTACGGAGGCAACGTCGCACAGCTGCGCGTAACGGAACCACTGCGGCGGCAATTGTGCAATCTGCGCTGGCGAACCCTGCGATCTGAAGTAGTGCAGGGCGTCGACCGAGATACCGAGGGCGGGATGCCCGCATTGCCTGATCAACCGGGCGGTGGCTTCGATACCGGACAGGTGCAGCCAGGGCACGAACTCAAAATCGATTGTGAGCGCACGTTCCGCCGCCATCGCACACAATTGCAGGAGGTTATCCTCCAGTCGATCTGGCTCCGGGTCGTCCACAGTGGTCAATACGTGGCGCGCACCGAGTTCGGCGGCGGCATCGAAAAACGGCCGGTAGGCGGCGATATCGGTTGTGGGAACCAGCCGTACCGTGTTGGCGTCAAGTGCGGAGACGCCGTGATCCGACATCGCCAGGCGCAGCTTTCGGCGTAGCGCCGGGTCACTGAGCAACTGTGTTTCGCCGCCGCCAGGCTGCCCGCCCAGCAGGCGTAAGCCGACGTGGCGACAACCGGTAGCGGCGGCCACCGCAACGGTTTCCAGGGCATCGAGTTCCGGCACCGTATAATAGGACAGAGATAGTGCCCGCACCTCGTCTGTTGCCGGACTTCCTGTCGCGTTAGTAGTATCCGAAGTTGTGGTCAAGTTTGCTCCCAGACTATCGCTGATCTTAGAATGCCTTTATTTGCCGCCGTTCATAACCTGGGTGAAGGCGTTTTCCGGCGCTAAGCAAACAACATGGTGGCATTTCAGGTGGATGAGGATTCCAATGATAAGGGTCAGACGATGAATGGTACAAGCGATGGGCTCGCTGTAATAGTCGGCGGCGCAAACGGCATCGGTGCAGCAACCGCAAGCCTCATGGTCGAGCGGGGATGGCAGGTAGTGATCGCAGATCTCGATGGTGCGGCGGCAAACCGGATGGCAATAGAAATCGGTGCCACAGGCTTGTATATGGATATCGCAGATGAAACTTCAGTGGGTGACGCTGTAGCGACTATTGAAAAGGATATCGGCCCGGTCTCGGCACTGGTGGTGGCAGCCGCCGTATTCCAGGATATTGTGCCGTCGGAAAAACAGCAGAAATCGGTCTGGGACGAAGTGCTCTCGGTCAACCTCGGTGGCACTTTCCTCGCCAATCGGACGTTTGGCCGATACATGGTCGAACGCGGACGGGGCAGCATCGTTAACCTCGCTTCGATCGCGGCTCTGGGCTCCATGCCCGCCGAAGCCTATGCCACCAGTAAAGCGGGTGTCGTGCAACTCAGTAAAAACCTGGCCGGTGAATGGGGTCGATCGGGCATTCGCGTCAATACGGTATCACCGGGCTCTACGCTGGTTCCTCGGGTTGAAGAGCGCCTCAAATCGGGTCGCTACGCCGGTGATCCTGGTGAATTTACCGCGCTGGGGCGTATGGTTCGTCCACGCGAAGTGGCCGAGGCGATCGAGTTTCTGGCCTCTGCACGAGCCAGCGCGATTACCGGGGTGAACCTGGTGGTTGATGCGGGCTGGCAGGTGGCTTCGACCTGGGCCCAGTTTGGCGGCGTGCGGCCACCGGGATCTTCTACCTGATTCGGGCGTCAGTTTTTGCGCAACAGGCGCCGGGCGTTGTCTGCCCAGGACGAGTCAATGTCAGCGTGATGACCTTCCTCGGGCTGGTCCCAGCCAGCAAAGTTGGTGCCGTAAACGATGCGATCATTGCCCACCCAGTGGCGCAGCAACGACAGGGCCGCAGGATCGGTCACGTGGGCGTCGTACCACAGGCGCGTTAAAGCCTGTTCGAAAGCGCCATCCTTTTTGATTTCCCCGGTGGCCCAGGGTCGTTTGCGCGCGGCCTGGGCCAGGCGCGCGGCCAGCATCGGGATACCGCCACCGCCGTGGCTGATCCAGAGATCGAGCGCGGGATGACGCTCCAGTACGCCACCGAAGATCAGGGTCGCGACAGCGATGGATTCCTGCCCGGCAAAGCCGATGACCACGTCAAGATCGAAGCGCTTCAAATTAGGATCACCCGGCGGGCCGTCGATACCCGAAGGCGCCGGGTGCAGAAACAGTGGCACATCGAGATCGACAAATTTCTGGTACAGCGGATCCAGTTTCTCGCTGTGCAGCGGCTCGCCAAACTCGGTGCCGGTGGCCGCGCCCCATAAACCAAGCTCGGTCACCGCGCGCTCCAGCTCCTCGCAGGCAGCCGCGGGATCCTGCATCGGTAACGCAGCAAGACCGCCAAGCCGTAGCGGGTAATTCTTTACCAGCTCGGCACAGGCGTCGTTATGGCGACGGCAGAAGGCGATGGCCTCGTCTGTTTCGATATGATGGAAGTAAGTCAGTGGGCTCGGCGATACTACCTGGAAATCGATTCCGTCCCGATCCATGCGCTCGATGCGAAGCTCCGGGTCGGTAAACGGGCTGGCTGTGTGCCTGACCCCGATCAGCTTGTAATTTCCGACCCGGTACCAGGGCGTGCCGTCCTCGTCCTCGCCGAATTCAGGCCCGTGGCGCCCGGCAGCCCCGGTGGTCGAATTGAGTCGAACATGCGCATGGACGTCGATAACTGTAGCCGTTTCAATTCCCGTCATCGCTGTTTCCCCGGATTAACTATAGAAATTTACCTGATTATCGGCTCCCGGTTGTCTTGCCCGGATATGGCCGATAAATTGCACTGCCCATGGAACTGTGAAATTATATCCTAACGATTGGAATTATGCTGGCAAACATCAATATGCCGATATCACAAGAGTCGCCGAACACTCGCGAATGCGCACAAATGATCATCGATGCGATCGCGCAATCGGGGGACGATTACGCGGCAATGGCCAGCGCCCTCAAGACTCCCCTCGCCGAGTTGATAAAAAACGATAATTTGAGTGCACTTGGTGCCCCGCGCCAGGGAAATAATGTCACCAGCTCTCTCTACCTTTACTTTGACGGACAACTCTCCATTTTACTGTTCGAAGTGCCGAGCGACAGGACCATACCGCCGCATGATCATGGTATCTGGGAAGCTTTCTGCACCTATCGTGGCAAGGTCAGGCACGAGACAATGCGGCGAATCGACGACGAATCAGTTGACGGCTATGCGGAGCTTGAAACCATCAGCGAAGATATTCTCGGTCCCGGGGATCTGACCGTAATCGCGCCGCCGGCCGACATTCACAGCTTTACCGCTCTGCAGGAGGGCACTCTTGGCTTGACTATCGCCAACGGGCCCTATAAACACAACCGGCATTATTATCACCCCGAAACTAATACCTATGTCGTCAAACCCCAGGTCAATTTCCGCTAGGCCGGGTTTGCCGAGGGCGGGTTAGATGAATGCTGACAACAACAAATTAGTACTGATCACCGGAGCGGCCGGTGGTCTGGGCTACGCCATTGCTGACTACCTCGGCCAACGGGGCTATCGAGTCGCGCTAATCGATGTCGACGAAACGGGCGTCATGGACGCAGCGGACCGGTTAGGCGATGTCCGTGGATATGCTTGCGATATAACCGATGTGGCGCAGGTCGACCAGGCGTTCGCCCTCATCGAAAAGGATTTCGGTGCTTCCCCGGACGCCGTGATCAACAATGCCGGGATCGTTCGTTTCGGCGACCTGCTCGAACACAGTGTCGAGGACTTTCGCAAGGTCGTCGATGTGAACCTCGTCGGAACCTTCATCATGTGCCGCGCGGCAGGCCGACTGATGGCGCAACGCGGTAGCGGCGCGATCGTCAACGTGACCTCGTTGAATGCATTCGCCCCGAGTCCGGATTCAGGAGCATACCCCGCAACCAAGGCAGCTGTGGCCAAGCTAACCGAACAACTCGCGCTGACGCTCGGCCCCAAAGGTGTGCGCGTCAATGCGGTGGCGCCGGGTTTTATCGATGCCGGGATGTCGTCCCCGATCTACCAGGACCCCGAGACCCGTGCGCTTCGCGCCGCGAGCGTTCCCGCTGGTCGACTCGGCAAGGCCGAGGATATTGCCGGCACTGTCGCGTTCCTGATTTCAGAGCAGGCCGACTATATACACGGTCAACATATCCTGGTCGATGGCGGCGTGGCTTCTAGCCTGAAAAAGCATTTGCCTCGAAAGGCGCCCACTGACTCGGAAAAGTAATCGATGCGAAACCTGATCCTGACCGGTGGAATACGCCATGACTTTGACGGCAACACCGAAACGGTTATCGAGTTGCTTGGCGATATTGGCATAACCTCTGAGTACACAAATGACATTAATGTTGGAATCGAGCGCCTGTCATCGGAGACGTTTGACCTCGTCACCGTCATGGCGCTTCGTTGGAGTATGGGGGGAAATCAAAAGTATGCATCGCTGCGCGATGAGTATGGATACAGTATGCCTGCCGAATGCCGAGAGACCCTGGTCAACTATATCCGCCAGGGTGGCGGTCTGTTCGGCTTGCATACCGCCTGCCTTTGCTTTGATGACTGGTCGGAATGGCGGGATGTGCTCGGCGGTGCCTGGGTCTGGGGTCAGTCATTTCATCCGCCACTCGGGCCGGTATCGGTTTCACCAACCGGTCAATCACATACGTTGACAGCTGGCCTCCCAGCTTTCGATTCGGTGGACGAGGTTTACGCTGGTCTCGATCTTGCTCCGGACACGATTCCGTTACTTTCAGCATGCGCCGATGATGGGACCGAAGCGCCGGTACTTTGGGCCCGTCAGCTCGACAAGGGTCGCGTGGTATTCGATGCACTCGGGCACGATCGTAACTCGCTGCAACACGACGTGCATGTCCGCCTTATCCAGCGTTGTGCGGCCTGGGCAGGCGGGCTTTCCGACGAGAGAGTGTCAGTTCTGTAATCTGGGTCTAGACACTTAAGCATTAAATTAGTGTGCCAATTTTGTGCCCCGATAACTGGCAGTTACTGCTATTTACTGGCACAAATGGAGATGGGAAGCGCATAAGTAACTGATTTATTTAAGTTAGAAAAATAAAAGTCCGACTGAAAATCCTCGTGTCGGTGCCGAGCGCGGACCGCCGAATGCGGATCAGTCCGATTCCGCCCCTGGGCCTGTGCTTCAAAATACCTATTCCCCAAAACGGACGCTCAATAACAAATTCTTAGTGTCGGATATTGGCCGATTGCTGCCTTCTTGAAGCCTTAAACGAGCGGCAGCTTATGGCCGAAGATTGCCCCACGCCAGGGCTTTATGAGCGTCAGCTTTGAAGAAAACAGACCCTCAAAAACCACCTCCAAAATTGTTTT
>Ga0265303_10000698_pt1 | contig 19528 bp, 22 predicted proteins | sample Helome_2_FD_192494 | JGI IMG/M metagenome (GOLD analysis project Ga0265303, IMG submission 192494) | Marine sediment microbial communities from subtidal zone of North Sea - Hel_20160317 (Illumina Assembly) | ecosystem: Environmental > Aquatic > Marine > Subtidal zone > Sediment ... | reverse complement strand
TAACGCCGGGCGGTTTTGACTATTTCCTCCCTGAATCGCAGATTTTCGCTACGCTCATCCCGGGCAGCGGCGTACGTTTTCGGTTCGACGATATAAAACGACTCGACGATACCGCTGCGCTGTATGTCTTCCGCTCTGCTGCGGGCGGCAGCTTTGGTCCTGTAGTTTTCAAACCGCACCTTATACAGCCCTGTACGGTCAAGAAAATGATAGGCATCAAGGCCCTGCCGCTGCAACGACGCTGTCAGGCGCACCGCATTGTCGATGTTCGAAAAGGCGCCGACCTGAATGGCATAGCCCATCCGCTGCAGGCCGGGTTCTTTTGCGATAGAAGAAGCGTCGGGCTGAACGGTGTGCCCGCCACCGCAGCCGGTCACCACCAGCAGCCATCCCAGGATGTTGAAAAAGATGCATGTTTTGCTAACTAAGCTTGTATTTCGAAACGTTCGATGGTTCATCATAAATAAATCGGGGTGTCAGAGATCAGAAGTCAGAAGACAGAGGACAGAAAACAGATCCGGTGAATAATTTTCAAGTTTTTATCATCTGTCATCTGTTTCCTGACACCTTTACTAGGGTGACGCGCCCAACAGCACTTTGACAATGACGGGAAAGGCGATAAAGGTTCCCAGAGAGCTTCCGAGATTGGTAAATACCACCACCAACAGAATGCGGGTCACGTTGTTTTTCCAGAATCCACGAACAGATAGAATATCTTCCGGCAATGTTTCCAAATCTTTTACTTTGGGCTTCCGCGAAAAGGCCTCCACAAGTCCCGACACCCATCCGGCAGCGATCATGGGGTTAAGCGAGGTCAACGGTGCGGCCAGAATGGCGGACAAAATGGTGGCCGGGTGAGCCAGGGCGATGATTGCGCCGACTCCGGCCAGAATACCGTTGGCCAGGATCCACCAGACAATCATGTCCGTACCCGCTTTTTTGCCGCCGAAAAAAAATCCGGCCAGAAACAGCCCGATGATAACAGCCGGGAGCAGCCATTTTAGAATCCCGGCGGAGTTACTTTTGGGCGGCAGTTGTTCCAGCGCCCGGGTATTGATTTCGTTATTCCAGTTTTTTTGAATTCCCGGGATATGGCCGGCGCCCACGACGGCCACAATTTTGTTGCCGGGTGCCGTGCGAATCTTTTCGGTCAGATACTGATCGCGCTCATCAATTAGAATGGTTTTTATTTCCGGCAGCGATTTGCCGACTTCAGCCAGCAGCGTTTCCAAAACGTCCTGCTGCTTCATTTCTTCAATATCTTCTTCTTTGATTTCATCCAGCTGTCCCAGGGACAGCATCAATTGAAAAATCAGTTTTATTTTGCTCCATAATCCCATCACACGCCAGGTTCTGGACAGGGTGGTGCGGATATCGCGGTCGGCAAGATGAATCTGGGCACCTACGGATTCAGCGGTATCGATGGCCGCTATCATTTCCTCACCGGGCTTGACATCAAACTGTTTGGCAATTCGTTTTTGAAAGGAGGCCAGCAGTAGATTCGACAGAAGCAAAAATGATTTTTTTTCCTTAACGATTTTGACGATATCGGTATCCCGCCAGCGATCCTTTTGCTGGATGGCCTGGAATCTGGACGAACAGAGTTCGACACAGACGGTATCCGGTTTTTCTTCCTCGATTACTGATTTGACCAGCCGCGTACTTTCTTTTGAGACGTGCGCAGTTCCAATGAGGATGAATTCCTTTTCATCAAATTTCAAGTGGGTTAAATTAGGGTTGTCTGTCATCGTTATTTCAGTATATATTCCTGTCGGAGGCGCTCAAAGGCCCGATTAATGCCTGTTACCAAAATTCAAGGTAATACCTGCACTGACTATAGTATATTCCACCGTGCAAGGCAACAGACAAGCGGTCGTACAAGACTCAGATGCCTGATGCGGTCGCTTGGCTCTGGAAATTCTACCATGATGGTCTATGATGATATTTTTTCCTGGGAAGGATGGGGCGGTCAGCTGCGTCTGGCAAGCGGTGAGTGCCGGTTGCGCATATTTGATTTACAAAAGGAAAATGCTGACGGCCCGGCGCATCTCAGACCGATTATCGTCATTGTTTCCGACATTCCGGAAAGCCGAATGTCGGTGCGCAGCTGCACCGGCCATATTGCCACCAATGTTGCCCGCCAGTTTACGATCGAACCGGATCGGATGCTCTATATTGAGTTTTATCCCGAAACCGCTTATGGCGAACACAACGAGCACATCATCCCTGAAAAATATGACGTTGTGGAATTCACCTGGCATGAAGGCCGGGCTATCGAGCCCAGATGGCGAACGCTCAAACCGCCGATGCTAGATGTGATCAAGGAAATAGTGGAGGCCTCTGACACAACCAAATAAATCAGTGCATCGGAAAAACCGCAAAAATTACCGTGCTCCAGATAGAATGGGAGACAATTACCGGCGCCAGGTTTTTAAAGCGCCAAAACATCGCACCCCAGAAGGCCCCTGCTACACCGGCTGCACCCGTGAGCATGAAGTTAAATGACCAGATGTGCACTCCGGCATAGATGACTGTGGCCAGCAGCCATCCCTGCCAGTGGCCGTAGCGAGTCATGAGGTTTTTTTGCAAATAGCCGCGCCAATAAATTTCCTCGCAGGGTCCGGTGATAAAAAAAAGTAAAAAGGCGATAATCGTTGTTGAGGTTCCCGCCCCTTTTCCGTAAATAGCGCCGATCTGCCCCTGGGCAAAGGGCAGCGCGGCACTTGCAATCGCCTTGCCCAGAAAGAAGATAAAGTAGAGTAAGCCTGCTGACACAAACCCAATGACAATGGCGCTTTTGTTAAACCGGAACTGATCGGCGCGATTGGGCTGGAGCCACAGCGACAAAATGGCCAGGGTGGCGGCCGAAAAGGAAATTTTTATCCAGAATGTCGACCCGCTCAGGTAGAAAGTCACAAACCACAGCACAGATGCCAGACCAACGGTAAGAGCGACCGCCATGGGACGAAACTCGTTGTGCTTCAAACCATGCCCTCCAACACAAGAGAGATAACCAGTAACACGCCGAAGGCGGTATCCAGTTTTGCGGTTTGTGCATCAGCGTCGTCCGGTATGTTTTTCATCATCTGGCACATCAGTTTCAGGGCCAGGGGCATTGATAGCAGGACGATTAGGGTCCACAGGTGCAGGGGACCGGCAAACGACATGCCGATGATGCCGGCGTAGGCCACAATGACCAGAATGCTGTACAGGCGCAGACCATTGCGTTCGCCGATGATTATCGGCAGCGTTAGAATGCCCTTGCTGCGGTCATGGGAGATGTCGCGGATATTATTGGCCAGCAAAACGAGGGCCACCAGAATTCCGAATGGAATGGATATGAAAAGCGCATTGGCACTAAATGCCTGGCGTTGAATGAAATAAGAACCCAATACCATTAACGGCCCCCACATTAAAAATACGGAAAGCTCTCCGAGCGCCATGTATTTGTATTTAAACGGAGGTGCCGTGTAGGTAATACTTGCAAAAACGCCTATCAGGCCGATTGCCAACAACGACCATCCGCGGGCAGCTGCCAGATACAGGCCGATGGCTGTCGCAATTGCGTAGAGCAAACAGGTCTCCATGAGCACTTGCCGAGACGTTAACTTGCCCTCAAGAAGGGGGTGGGGGCGGTATATACCGGTGGAAACGCCTTTAAAATCCACGCCGCTTTTGACGTCATAATAGTCATTGAGCAGATTGGTGGCGGCATGCATGAAAATGCCAGCTAAAAGGGTCAGCAGATAAAAAGCCCATGAAAAATTCCCGTCGATGGCAGCTATGGCCGATCCGACGCTGACAGAGATGGCTGTCATCGAAAAAGACCACGGTCGGCTTGCCATCACCCAGTTACGATATATACTCATGGTTTTTCGGTTTACTCTATTTGCGGTTTTAATTCTTCTTCCGCTAGTCGTGCGTCTTCGGCAGCTTGCTTGGCGTCTTCGGCAGCTTGCCTGGCGCGCATTTGCGCCGCTTCAGCGCGCTGTATTTCTCTTTGGATTTTTTTTCTGAATTGTTTTCTTTTTTCCCTGGTCGAGCCGAGTCGGCGGATATAGACTTCAACTTCCTGGGTAATTTGATCGGCTTGCTCGGCAGCTGTTTGGGCCGCTTTATCCGCTTCCCTGGCTCGTTTTTTTGCTTCTTCGACTCGGTTTGTTTTTGTTTCTTGTAAGCGATCCTGGTCGCGTCTCTCTTTGATATTTTGCAATTCCTGGATATCGGCGGCGGTTTTTTCCTGGTATTCCAACGTATCTTTGACTTTGGATTTTGGCGGCGGCGGGGTGTCGGTGACATGCAAGTTGCCGTTTTCATCCGTCCAGGTATAAACCTGCCCGGCGATCAGTCCGGAACTGAATACGCCCACCAGCAGAATGCAGATGATAATCGGTAAAAATTTCATTTACCCCTCCAAAAATATTAAGTATATTCTTAATTTAATTCGGTGTCAAATCCTTGAAGAACCTATCTCAAAAATGCATCTAACCCGCCTACGGCGGACAGGCGCTCAAGGCCTGTGTTATCCAGGATAAATGGATTACACATCTATTTTTATGAAGATTAAGGTGTGCATCAAACCGATTCAAAATGCTCGAATACTAACGTGTATGCTCCACTTTTGAATCGGTTTGCGCCTTGCCCTTGAGCGTGATCTACTATTTTTGAGTTAGGTTCTCAAAATCTACGCCTTTGGGTTTAGAAACAGCGTACGTCGCATCCCGAATATCAGGCCACAGGCGACTTGCCAATCATAGCGCCGAGAAGAAAATGACATGACCGGCTTATCTTTACTAAATTATTTGCGAGATGGATCACCAGAAACCATTCTAAATATGACAACAGGAGGTATATCATGGCACTTGTCATAATCAGTTCGGCTTTTTCCGAAGGTCAAACTATTCCCACCCGTCATACCTGCGACGGTCCGGATGTTTCCCCGGATTTAACGTGGAGCGGTGTCCCCGAGGCGGCCGCAAGCCTGGCGCTGATATGTGATGATCCGGATGCGCCCATGGGCACCTGGGTGCACTGGGTGCTCTTTAACATCCCGGTCGACGCAGACGGGTTGCCAGCCGAAATACCGCCAGACGCGACGCTGGAAAACGGCGCCTGCCATGGAACAAATGATTTTGGCAAACCGGGTTACGGTGGGCCCTGTCCCCCGGGTGGCACCCACCGCTACTTTTTCAAGCTCTATGCGCTGGACACCGAGCTTAACCTTGACAGTGGTATTACTAAGGCCCAGCTGCTCGAGGCGATTGAAGGCCACATCCTGGCCGAGGGCCAGCTGATGGGCACTTACAGCCGCTGATTTTAGCCTTTTAGCTCACCGCAGAGACGCAAAGGTCGCTGAGAAAAGATATTTTTCATTTGCTGTTGAGAGGACAGCAAATGAAAATCTTCAGCCCTTTTTGGCAGCTGATTCCAGTCGCCGTGATGTTCAACAATTTATACGGTTGCCTGCCAGATAGTTTGCCCCCAGGGCGGATTTGATTTTGATTTGCCGGCCTCTCAGCGGCAAATCAAAAGGATTTTCAATCTCTGCGCTCTCTGCGTCTTTGCGGTGAATTGTTTTGGTTCCAGAAATCCTGCAGGCTACCGGCCAGCTGCTGCGCATCCTGCACCCTGATCGGATCCCATTCTTCGCGAAGCAGGGTTTTATATTGATAGCGGGCATAGCGCTGATCGATTAACAGAACCACCCCGCGATCATTTTTTGTCCGGATCACCCGACCTGCGGCCTGCAGCACGCGGTTGATACCGGGGTAAAGATAGGCGTATTCGAATCCTGCATTCAGGGAATTGGCAAAAAATTCCTTGATCAATTCTCTTTCCAGACTGATACCGGGCAATCCGACTCCGACCACCGCCGCACCCACCAGGCGATCTCCGACCAGGTCGATGCCCTCACCGAAAATTCCGCCCATTACTGCAAATCCGACAAGTGTTTGCGGGTTATCATGAGAAAAACGCATTAAAAACGCCTCTCTTGCAGCCTCCGGCATGCCTGGCGTTTGCCGAATGATTTCAGTGTGCGGATTACGGGCGGTAAAGGCATCAAAAATTTTGCGCATGTAGGCGTAGGAAGGAAAATACAGCAGATAATTTCCGCTCTTTTGCCCGACCAGGGCTGCAACGACCTGCGCTACCTGGTCCACGGTCTGATTCCGTTGACGATAGTAGGTCGAAATTTGATCGGCGATGAACAGGCCCAAATTTTCGCCGGGGAAGGGTGATGGCAGAATCAGGTGGGGGGTGGTCGGCTCGCTGCCCAGTATTTGTTTGAAATAATCGATGGGTGTCATGGTGGCCGAAAAAAATATGGCTGTGCGACACCGTTGCAGTGCACGTTCGAGATGGACGGCGGGATCAATACAAAACAGCTTGATTTTCAGGTCTTTTCCACTTTTTTCATAGCAGGTGGTGTAACTATGATCATATTGATCGGCCACCCGGATGAAGCCGGATATGGCAAAATAAAGATCAAGCAGGCCCTCGCGAAAGGCTGTCTTTTTGTTTTTTGAAAGCCAGCGCTCGGTTATGAAAAGAAAACCTCTCAAAAGTGGAATCAGTTCCTCCGGCGGGTTTTCTTCCGCCAGTGGATTGCCCGATGCTTCACATTTTTTGCGGGCTTTAACCAGCCAGGCATTAATGCGGCCGAGGCTTTTAAATACTTGCGGCAGTTCATTTTTTAACTGCCGGCGAATGTCCAATACCGGCTGTTTGAAAATTTCGGCCGAAAACATGTCCCGCGAGCGATCCACCAGATTATGCGCTTCATCTATTAAAAAGATATAGGCACCGTTTTCCTCCTGGAAAAATCGGCGCAAATATACGCGCGGATCAAATACATAATTGTAATCACAGATGATACAGTCCGCCCGGACCGCCAGCTCTAATGAAAACTCAAACGGGCACACCCGAAATGCTTGGGCCGTGTCGACAATCTGTTCACGGGTAAAGGCCTCCTGCTTGAAGATGTTTTCCACTGCGGTATTAATGCGGTCATAGTGACCCCGGGCAAATTCACATTCATCCGGATGGCAGGCACTCTGGGGACAAAAACAGATCTTGTCCTTTGCCGTCAGGGTTAAAGATTTTAACCTGAGACCTTTGGTCCTTAGCGCAGCGACGGCCTTTTCCGCCGCCATCCGGCCGGTGGTGCGCGCGGTCAGATAAAAAATCTTTTGATCGCGACTTTCAGCAAGGGTTTTGACGGCCGGATAGAGCACGGCGATGGTTTTGCCAATACCGGTGGCCGCCTGAACCAACAGCTGCCCACAGTTGCGAATCGTACGGTATGCTGCCACCGCCATCTGGCGCTGCCCGGGCCGGTAGGTTGCAAAAGGAAATTCTAAATCCTGAATGGATGCATCCCGGCGGTCGGACCAATCGACCAGGGTTGTGGCCCATTCCAGGTAACGGGTTACCAGGTCATTAAAAAAAATCTCCAGTTCTGAAATGTTAAACGTGCGCTTGATTTCGCGGTGGTTGCCGGTATCGATCTGATAATAGGTGAGCTGGATGGAAATTTCATCCAGGCCATTTTGAAGCCCATAAATGTAGGCGTAGGTTTTAACCTGCCCCCAGTGGACCGGGTTTTCGGTTTTTTCAAAATAAGCCGGGTCGCGGGTGGTGGTTTTTATTTCTTCGATGATGGTGCGATCGGGCCCGCTATATACGCCGTCGATGCGGCCGCCGATACTCAGACGGAATCGATCGGTTTCAACCTGATGGGTAATCGCAACTTCGGGTTGATAGGTAGCGGGACGTGAATTTTGAATTTTTTGATGGGCCCGAATCGCCTCGACCGGACGGCTGGATCCCAGAAACTCAAACGCCAGATCCCCGGATCGGAGCACATATTCGACGAGTTCCCGCACCGCAATTTTCAGTTCGCGTCGCAATCGATTTCTAATTTAACCCCAGTTTTAAAAAAGTGAAAAGCTCAATTCAGGTTTGTCTTGGATGGAAGATCGGGCGGGCGTAAAGCCCGCCCCTACCTAAAACTGTTTGATCCGTCTTGTCGGGGCGGGGTTTATCCCCGCCCGCACAGAGGGTTTATCTGAAGATGGGCTTCAAATCAAGGAAGAATCAATTAAACATCAGTAAGGAATGGTTTCTCTTAGAGGGCTGAAACCCGATTATTCCTTAACGACAAAATGCACTCGCCTGTTTTTTGCGTGGGCGGCTTCAGTCTTGCCCATATCGATGGGGCGTTCTTTGCCGAAACTGACGGGTATGAGCCGGTACCTGTCGACGCCTTCTCGGATCAAGAACGACTTTACGGCGCCTGCGCGGCGATCCCCAAAAGCAATATTGGTTTCCCGGGAACCGCGTTCATCGGTGTGCCCTTCGATGATCACCGCGACATCCGGGTATGTTTTTAAGAAATTGGCTTTGCGATATAAAATCGTGCGGGCTTGCGGCTGCAGCCGATAGCTTCCTTTCTGAAAATAGATATCTTCAGACATAAACTGAGTTTTAGCCGCCTGAAACCGACGTTGCTCGGCTTCTTTTCGTTTACGTTCGGCCTCCAATTCCTTCTGGCGATCTATGGCCGCCTGATCTATTTTGGGGCTCGCTTCTTTCTCGACCGTCGTGGCTTTTTTAGCGCAGGCTGGAATGATCGCCAGAGCCGGGATCATCAGCAAGAGGATTAAGCCCCTACGCATTGTTTTGTGCATGATGTCCTCCTCGTAGATACGGGTAATTTATCTGCAGGCAGGTTCGTAAATGCTGGTTTTTGCTGCAGTTCTTCACTGTTAAATTACTTAGATTATATTATAAAAACGAAAGAAAGTAAATTATATTCATTCATCCGCGAAGCATTAAACGCGATTGCCGTGCAGCCTATTTGCTTCAGACAAAATCGGCACAATTTTACAAAAAGGACTTGACAGCCCCTTATTATCTATTATAGTTCATGGCATGAACCAAATTACAAATAGAACTTCAACAGAAACTGCGGCTGAGGTATCTGATTATCAATTAAAGCAATTTCAAGAGCTTATACTTAAGCTATTCCAATGCTGCCAGGAGCGGATGCAGTATCAATGCGAGCGTTTTAATCTGCCGGACGCCGAATTCAGGTGCCTGATGCTGTTCGGGGAAGAGCGCTATCTGACCGCCAAAGGGATTGCGTCCAAAATGAATGTTGTCAAAAGCCGGATATCTAAAATTGTTGAGGGCCTCCTTAAAAAGAAACTGGTACAGCGCATCAAAGATCCTGAAGACGCCCGAGTCAGCCTGCTGAGCCTCACGCCGGAGGGACATAAAAAGTTAAATCATATCAATATGTTTCTTCAGGATTTGCATCACCAGATTCTGCTTCAAATTGCCCCGGACCAGCGCAAAGCGGTTTTGACCAATCTGGACATTCTCAAAGCCTCAATGGAAGCGGTTAAAGAAATGATGGTGTAAATGAGTGGGTCTGACAGGTCGAGCAGTTCGAATGATTGAATAGATTAATGGAATTAAACGGTATATATTTTTTCAGATATTAGTTGATAACATAAACTATATTTAGGAGTTTTATTTATATATTATTATAATTATATGAAAAAAAGGGTTTATTCCCATAACTAAAGGAGGTCAATTATGGATATGCAAAATATCGAAAACCAATTCACAGAGCTTAAATCCCAGTTGTCGGCACTGGATAAAAAGGCCCCGGAAGACAAACTTTCGATGGTAGTGTTCAGCGGGGATCTGGACAAAATCATCGCCGCTTTCGTTATTGCCACCGGGGCGGTTGCCATGGGAATGGACGCGGTCATGTTTTTTACCTTCTGGGGTACCCCTGTTCTCAGGGATGCCAAGAAAAACGTCGGTGGCAAAGACACCTTCGGCAAAATGTTTGGCACCATGCTGCCCAAAGGGATGGGCCAGCTAAAGCTTTCCAGGATGAACATGGGAGGCATGGGCACGGCCATGATGAAATCGCTGATGAAAAAGAAAAATGTGGCCTCTCTGGAGGAATTTCTGGCAATGGCCGAGGAATTGGGAGTGCGGATTTTTATCTGCGAAATGTCAATGGATTTGATGGGATTTAAAAGAGAGGAAATGATCGACTACGAAAATTTGACTTTTTGCGGCGTTGCCAAATTCCTGGAAGAGGCCGGCAACAGCAAAGTTCAGTTATTCATTTAATTTCATAAGGAGGTAAGAAATGAGTGATGATATCAAAGTCGACAAGGTATTTGATTTGAAGGGACTGCCATGCCCCATGCCGGTTGTTAAGGTCAGCAAGGGCATCAAAGAGGTTGAGATCGGTCAGGTGATCGAAGCCCAATCGACGGACCCGGGCTCGCTAACGGACTTTCCGGCCTGGGCCAGAACCAGCGGCAATGAAATTCTGAAAACCGAACAAGATGATGATGTGATTAAGTTTTATATCAAACGCAATGCCTGAACCGATGCCGGGGCGTTGCTTTCAGCCGCACTGTATCTGATAGGGGTTGGTCTGTTCACTATTTAACGGGAGGTCATGTTGGATACACTATATTACATCATACTGGTGCCGATGGTCTACGTTGCCTTTGCCATTTTTTTTATCGGCACGACGGTCCGTTTGATCAAAATCTTTCGCGCGTCCAAATATCCGGCCACGCTTCAGATCTATCCTGAGAAAAAACCCGGGTGGCTGTGGGCGCTGCATGACACGTTCTTGTTTCCCACCGTCCGCAAACACAAACCCCTGCTGTGGATATTTCTGATGGCGTTTCATATTTGCATCTTGCTGCTTATTCTCGGGCATCTGGAGCTTTTTGGCGAAATCGAAACGCTGCAACTGATTCCCCATGAAATATTTCTGGGTCAGGGGTTAGTGGGTTTGATCGTTTCAATTGCGTTGCTTTATTTTTTGTTTCGCCGCTTTATCTCACCGGTGCGGGAACTTTCGGTTCCGGAAGATTATTATCTGCTGATTCTGCTGTTTCTGGTCGTTTTGTTCGGCAGTCAGATGGACTGGGCCCGCAGGTGGTATGCCTATGAGGAATTAACGGTTGAGCATTATCGGGACTACCTTTCGAGTCTTTTATACTTCCGGCCGGAGTTGCCTGTTGAGGTGACCGACACGGGCCATTCATTTATACTGGTGCTGCATGTCTTTTTTGCGAATTTGTTTTTGATGTTTTTTCCGTTCAGCCAGAGTATGCATTCGTTTTTGTCGTTACCGATGAACAAGCTCAGGCGCGGTTAGGAGATGGAAGGTGTCAGAGATCAGTCAGCAGATAACAGAAAACAGAGGACAGATTACAGAAGATATGTTTTGTCCTCTATGTTTTAATTTCTGTTTTCTGTCCTTTGACATCTGATCTCTGTGATCTGACACCGGAAACCAAAATGTGGGGAAACGGGATCATTTTATAAATTTATATCAGTGATAATTGGAATCCATTAAGTAAGACTATATTACTGACGGGGCGTTGATGATGGATCAAAAAACAAGAGATGATTTGCTCAAGTTGTTTCAAAGTAAATTAAACGAAGCCATGCGGCTATATCTGGAAACCTGCACGCGCTGCGGGGTGTGCACCGAGGCCTGTCATGTGCACGCCTCAATGGGGCAGGTGAAGTACATTGCCGCCTATCGGGCTGAAATTGTGCGTCGCCTCTACAAAAAGTATTTCAAGGGCCGCGGTAAAATCTGGCCCTCGGTCGGTGAGGCCAAAGCGCTGAGCGAAATGGCGCTCGAAGAGCTATACGAAGCCGCATACTCCTGCACGGGTTGCCGGCGGTGCATGGTGTATTGCCCCTTCGGCATTGATACCCAGATGCTGATGTCGATTGCCAAACTGCTGCTGGTCGGTGCCGAAATGGAGCCCGAAATTCTTACCTTGCTGGCCGATACATCGATTGAAAAAGGAAAATCCATCGATCTGTTTAAAGACAGCTTTATGGAAGGCATCAAACGGCTTGAAGCGGAAGTGGTTTCAAAATGGAAATTAGAAGCCGGTGAAACCGCTATTCCGGTGGATGTCGAAGGCGCTGATTTGCTTTATGTTGCCCTGGCCGGAGCGCACTCGATCATCCCGGCGGCCGCCATTTTCAATGCCGCCAAAGAGAACTGGACCCTGAGTTTTTTTGAAGCCGTTAATTTCGGCGCCTTTGTGGGCGATCCCGCCAAGACCAAGTTGATACTGGATCGGATTGTCAACGAAGCCAAACGCCTGAAAGTCAAAGAGGTCTGTATCTGTGAATGCGGCACGGCTTATCGGGTCATGAAGCAGCTGACCGGCAAGCAGCCCTTTAAGGTCAGCTCGATTACCGAAGTGCATGCGCGCTATATCCGGGAAGGCCGTATCAAGCTGGATAAAACCAGGGTGAATGGTGCCGTCACCTATCACGATCCCTGCCAGATTGCGCGCAACGCCGGCGTCATTGATGAACCGCGCTATATTTTGCAGCATCTCACCGAAGATTACCGTGAGTTGACCGATGAGCCCCGCTACAACTGGTGTTGCGGCGGCGGTGGCGGACTGGTCGCCATGGGAGAAGATACGCTGGATTTTCGGATGAAATCCGCCAGCGTCAAAGTCGACCAGGTCAATACAACAGGCGCCAAAATTTTAGCCACGGCTTGTGAAAATTGTCATGCCCAGTTGGGCAATTTAAACACGCATTACGAAATGGGGGTTGACGTCAGGTTTTTGAGTTCGATGATTGCGGATGCGTTGATTCAATCTTTTTGAGATAGGTTCAATATGTCTTTGGTGGAGCACTACCTATACCGCTTTCCATAATAGTGTTCCGATTTACGGAATTGGGGCATAAGTGGTTGTAGAAAAAAACGTTTGAATATCGGAACGTTTTTTTGACAACCACTATAAAATAAAAACGGCCTGTCGGCCCTCCGTGAGAGGACAAACAGGCCGCTTCCTTAACAGTTTCCTTCTCTCCGTATTCTTTCCTTAAATTTTATCGCTATTTGCAAAAACCATTCTGCATGGCCCACTGCAATCCGTCACAATCTCCCAGGTCGCAGGCCCGCTTGAAATCACTGCAGGATTCAGTGACTTTTTGCATCTGAAAAAAAGCCAGACCCCGATTCAAATGGGCCCTGGCGTATTTGGGCCTGAATTGCAGACTTTGATTAAAATCAGCCTCGGCTTGCTGGTATTGATCCAGAGCATAATAGGCATTGCCGCGATTGTTGTAGGCTTCGGCATATTTCGGATTGATCCGGATGGCCTGGCTGAAGTCTTCTATGGCCTGCTGGTGCTGCTTTAGATTGTAGAAAGCCAATCCCCGGTTATTATAAGCTTCGGCGAGCCGGGGGTTGGCGGCAATGGCCTTGTCCCAGTATTTTTTGGCTTTATCAGGATCGTTGTATTGTCCGTTTTGCCAGAGTGCCAGGGCGGCGGCGTTCCAGTCCGTATTATTTGCCGCCGGTGCCTTATTGACTGTCCGTTTCGGAAGCTTTGCCCGTGCGTTGTTCCGATTAAGTCTGGGGTTGACCGTCCTTTCCTGGTTTTGTTTCATCACCAGCTTGGGGTCTCCGGCTATTTCACCGATCATTTTATACATCTCGCCCATCATGGCAGCGCCAAATACACCGAACAGTATCAGCGGCGTCACCTGAATGATTGTCCACAAAATCATCAGTTTGGTCATGGCCAGGCTTTTATGCTTGATCCAGCCCCAGATGAATGTCCATAAACCGCAGGTAATAATTCCGAGAATGCCCTGCAATGCCCCGCCGTGTTTAAATTGTTTAATTAAAACGATGATAAAGACAATCAAACCCACTAGCGACAACAGCGGGAACAAAATACCTAAAATCATTTCAGTCATGTTTTACCTCTTCTGTTGAATACCCCCTCTGTTTATTTTATTTGATTTAGATCGTACCTTTAATTTAGATGTAAATCATTATGCGGCATATCCAGTAGATCAACGCGCTTAAGGCCAGCCAGGCCACCATTCCGCTGCGTCTTTCAAAAGTCGCCAGGTGTTCGGCCGCTCTGTGCCGCAGCTTTGCCGGCAACAGCGTGCCCGCAACCAGCAGCAGGCCGATTGCCAAACCAACAGGGGCAAATGCGTGCAAATGAATGGCTGCCTGCCATTTTCCCTGAGCCAACAAAACGATCGCTCGCGTCAGACCGCAGCCGGGACAGGCCACCCCCAGCGTCGATTTTAGCGGACATTGCCATGCCGTTAAATCCATGGCGGTCACTGCCACCTGAATAACGGTAGCGGCTCCCAGCAGGGCGATGATCCATCGGCTTTGCATCACTGGCGCCAGGACGGGTGTACACAATCGGTCGCTGACGGCTGTCATTTTGAAGCGATCAGCTTTCATCGGGAACCCTGCAGTAGACGGTTTCGGCCTGTGCCGACGAAGTTCTGCTTTCTGTCGAGATAATGTCCAACTTGCACTATCTTAATATCGGCCATTAGTTGGAAATCTTTAAATCATTCCGATACAAGCGGTAAGACGGATTGAATTATACCGCTGTTCATAATAATGTTTCCAATTCTCATTAATTTTCATGCAAGATTCAGGTGAATGCCGTTGTTTTAATTTTAACAGATTATTTAGGGATTTGGCAAATTTTTGACGGAAAGCGGCAGGTTAAATTGCTTTCAATGGCCGTCCGTGTAGTGATGGGGTGAAGTGCTTTTAATAAAATATCGTTCGGGTGCGGTGGCGCGGGATGGATTTATAGGTCGCTTGTTGGCCGCGATTCCAGAGCAAAAAATCAAGCGCCATAGCGTTGATCGTCTGCCCGGATGCGTTGAGCGCCGCCTTGATCAGTTCGACGGCGTGTAGGGCACAGGCTCTAATTTCAATTTCTTCCCTTGAGCCGGCCGCAATGAGATCGCCGGCTTCGATCCAAGTCCTTAAATCTGTTGAGTATTCCAGAATATGATCCACCCGCAGGACGTGCGGCACCAGGTTGTCCGCAAAAATCGTTAGATGCGCCAGATCGTCGAATCGACCCGGCCCCTGGCCGTCGAATGCCAGCGACAGATCAGCAGCGGCTAGCTGGGCGCGTTTGAAAAAAGGCACTTCAATCCCTTCCCATATCGCGATGTCCCTGAAACAAGGCATTTGAATCAGCAGTTGTACCAGACGTTCGGCCGATGCGTCGGCAGCCGCGATCAAGCCCGTGAAGCTTCCACTAAAATTTGTCAGTATATAGGCACCCAACTCATTTAAGGCTTTGGCAAAAAGCCGCATGAGTTTCGCAATGGGCTTATTGCTGGAATTTTGCGCGAATATTCGTGTGCAGTCGGCGGGGGTCAGCCGGGTAAGCGCCAGGGCCGAAAACGGCCCATTTTTTTTGAAGTGCGCATTCAGGCAGCCGGCTATCGTAAAGTAGCCGGATTTGCCCGTGTGTTTGCGCAGATGCGGGAAGAAGCCGGATCCAAAATTTATGGTATCTAAAGTCAGGAAAAAGGCAGTTGTATCATCGCCGCGGCCCAGATAATGGCACCCAGGATCATGTTCGGGCCGGGCCGCATCCGTAATGGGCAATGCGGCGGCATAGGCCGGGATGTGTTCATAATTGATTTGAATGTGGGCGGCGCGCTCGGCTGCGGTTTTGCAGCCTGCGCGCACCTGCTCAAGTAAGTGGATGTCCATTTAAATAAATTTTGTAAACCGCACTTTATGGTCACCGGGCCGGTTGTAATCGCGTGTTACCGGGATTCCATCGATCTCGTCATCGCCGGATTCCACCCGAAATCCGATCTTTTCGTGAAAAACGACCGAACCTTTGTTTACCGGCGAAGTGCACGCACGGATAACCGTGCGGTTTTGGCTGCGACAGAGTTCAAAAAAATGCTCGTAGACAGTTTTGCCCAGGCCTTTATTGCGGGAATCCGGCCGGATCCCCATAAAATGAACGTAGGCTTCGTTTTCAAGGGCAGGAGACATAAAGCCAATCAGAAAACCGATCATCTGCCCCTTTTGTTCGATCATAAAGGATGTATCGTAAAAGTGGTTCAAAAACAGTTTAGGCAGCATGGCCGTAAGATCACGCTCGCCCCACCAGCTTTGCAAGGCGGCAATAACGTCGGCATGATCGGATGGTTTTGCTTTTCTGATAGTGATATCTTTCGGCATTATAACACTCCTCAAATTGGCAGCCATTTTATTTTCCCTGTCCTGTATTTGATTAACGTTGAATCAGGGCAAAACCTTCCTGAGCCGCACCATCGACTTATCATGCACGCGATATATAAGGGGAACGGCAACCATGGCTCCGACAAGGGCCAGAAACATATCCCACTGGGCATCCCAGATATCACCCTGAGATCCCAGAAATGCGGTGCCGACATCAGAGGCAGCAACCAGCGCGATCCACCACTCGAGCAGTTCCCAAAAAGCCGCAATCGCCAGCACGATGCTGAAGACAATAAAATAAAACCAGCCGCCTTTTTGCAGTGCGGTGACGCGCAGCAAAACTTCGCGGATAATAAAAACAGGAAAAACACCCAGGGCGATATGGCCCACACGATCATAGTGGTTGCGGCTGAAGCCGAAAGCCTCCATCGCCCAGTTGCCCAGGGGCGTCTTGGCATAGGTGTAGTAACCGCCGTAGATCAAGATAAAAATGTGAAAAAATACACACCAGTACGCCATGTGCGACATGGGAAAGCGGCGATAAAGCCCGATGAGTACGGCTATGCCGGCCAGCCCGGGGCCCACCTCCAGCAGCCAGCTCACTCTTCCTGCCGGAGGCGCCCACGCGGTCGCAATGCAGACGACGATGACAATTCCTAAAAGAATCAAGGGCGCGCGGTAATATGAAAACGGTACAGGCGTCATCGGTCCTCCTGTGGCATGTTTTTATCGGATTCATAATTTAACCAATGCTCAGCGTCGGGATGGGCGAGCGGTTTACCGGTTTTCAGATAATGGTTCATGGTAGCTTCCCAGAATTGCATATCTTTAACGAAATTCTCTTCCGTAAAATTATCGATAAACGCATTGCCCGCCGCGGTCAGTGCGGTGATGGTATATTTGATGTAAACCCGGGAGGTATGGTTGCCTCTGTCTTCGATGCGAACCGTCACAAAAGCGACTCTGGACCCCGGGGTGACCCGGGCAAATTCCGTTTCACAGCCGGCATCATCTCTTTTGGTAATCAGCCAGATGGTGTCTTCCCCTGCACTTCGAGAGGTGAACACGCATCCCTGTTCGGCAATACCGGAATGCGAAAAAATCAGGCGATAATCCCAGCCTTCGAGCCACTCGGCTTCTTTGACCGGGCAGATCAATGAATGAACCACAGACGGCTCGGCCATAATTGTCTGAACATATTGGCGGGTGACTCTTTTGGCTTTAAATTTTAAATCGCGGGTCGGATTCATGGGATTCTCCGGGCGCCGGAATGCAGCGGGTTGATCGGCCTCAAAGGTTATTTTGCGATATTTATAATTTCCTTCAGATTCTGGATTACCGTAACCGTATTATTCGAAAACCTGCTTTGGGAAAAATCCAGGCGGTGGTCGGCCAGCTGGAAATCCAGAGCACGGCCGTCAGTGGGGTTGTCCGTTCGAGTGATGAATATCGGACGGATCCCGGCAGCGATAGCCCCGGCAACATCTTCATTCGTATCTCCGACATAGACCGCATCCGCCCGTGAGACCCCGGTTTTTTGCAGCGCCAGCGTAAAGATGGCCGGGTCCGGTTTTTTAACACCTACTTCACTGGATATGATGATGGTATCAAAGATGTCTGCCCATCCATTTTCAGACAAAATGCGCCGAACATGCGGCGGATGATCAAAGTTGCTCACCAGGCCGATCGTTCTTTTATGTCGCTTTAAATCCGCAAGGACCGCCATGGCCTCAGGATCGATTGAAATATGCGCTTGCCACGCTGCGGCAATTCTGTCGGCGATATTACGGAGTTCTGCTGTGCGAAGCTCATGCCTGAGCTTTGCGCATAAGCGCTGAATACGGCGCTCGAGAACGGTTAAATTATCGTTTTCCCCGGCCGGCGCCGACGCGCTAAAAAAGCCGTCGCATTTCTGTGAAAAGGAGGCTTTGGATATATTTAACCCCTGTGTTTTTAACAGGTCATAAAATGCCGCAAGCCAGTCAGACCAGGCCTGATTCATATCGCCGTAGACCAGCAAGGTACCGTAAAGATCAAAGAAAACTCCCTGTATGCTCATATCTCATCCAGCCATTGATACATCACAAAAGCATCGACAAACCCCTTTTCACGATGATTGAACGCTTTTGAAAGGGTGCCGATTATTTCAAACCCCATATCCTGCCATAGCTTAACCGCACCGGTATTGGTGCTGACCACCAGGTTGTATTGCATGGCCTTAAATCCAAGCTTGCGGGCTTCACCCAGCGAGTGCTTGCACATGGCTTTACCGATACCTTTTCCGCGAGCGCCGGCGCGAACCATGTAGCCGGCGTTGCAGACGTGAGACCCCAGTCCCGGCTGATTGGCTTTGATGTAATAGGTCCCCACGATTTCATCATCAAGGTAGGCAACATAGGTAGCTTGCGGTTTTTTCATCCAGATTTGAAAAGCCTCTTCCCGGGTCGTTTCCGGCGCAAACGGATAGGTATCACCCGTGCGCAATACTTCGTGAATAACCGGCCAGATCGCTTCAAAGCCATCATTTTGGGCCAATTTGATTTCGAGCATCATTCATCCTTTCCCGCAGGCCATCTATCTGTTGTTGCGCTCTGTGTGTCTGTGGAACGTATCGCATCAATCGCAGCCGGGTGGTTTTAGACGGCCCTTACCGCCGCCGGTTTCCATTGAAAGCACCCGGCATGAAAGCCATGGAATGTTAACCAAAGTTTTTGCCCGTAATCTAATAGCGCATTCGTCCTTAACAACATGAAACTGCAATTGTTCCCCGGTCAATGTCCAGTCGTATGTGCCGAACACCGCCATACAATAGGGGTCATTAAAAAAATTTACCCGGGCGCCGTCAACCCGAAAAGATCCGATGCTTCGCCAGCCGGTAAATTCGTGAAAAATGCGAAAAACACCCCTGTCCAGGTTCAGTTTCCAGATCCCGCCCTGCGGCGCATAATCCGGACACCGTCGGCAGGGCACCAGCGGTGTTTTTTTGGGGTCGATCTTAACATAGGTTCCGTCCAGCGGCGTGCGCTCCGCAGGCGGCAGGGGGGCTGCATGCGGATATGGTGATTTTTGGAGCAGTTCGTCCCAAATTGCAGCCGTCGCATCATTTGTCTTACCGGCCGTTGACGGTTCGGGCGCTTGCGCGCCGGTTTGAGTGGAAGATGAACAGGAAAGATTGTTCAGCACCAAACATAGGATTGCGACCGCATACACGGCTGTTGATGTCAAATGGCTTTTGGGTTGCAAGCTTATGGCTCCCGGTCTTGGCGATTCGTTTCTGTTTATTGTGATAATAGTTGCGCGCTGCCGTTATTCGCTGTCCCCCGATCGGGGGCTTTTCATTCATTTTCGCGAACCAGGTAAACATCTTCTAAGTTAACCAAAAATGTGACACCGTCGGTTTGAAGTTCTGACTCTTTAAAATGAAAGCGCTTTTCCGCATAGGCCTCTCTG
>Ga0265303_10000697_pt1 | contig 19545 bp, 18 predicted proteins | sample Helome_2_FD_192494 | JGI IMG/M metagenome (GOLD analysis project Ga0265303, IMG submission 192494) | Marine sediment microbial communities from subtidal zone of North Sea - Hel_20160317 (Illumina Assembly) | ecosystem: Environmental > Aquatic > Marine > Subtidal zone > Sediment ... | reverse complement strand
ACTCGGCTTGGCCGTTCCGATATCCATACCGCGGTAGATCATGGCCGAATCGACGCTGATCAGCTCCACCGGCAGATGGCGTCGCAGAGCAATGGCCAGGTCGGTCTTGCCCGAGGCGGTCGGACCCATGAGGAATATGGCAGGCGGCATGGTCGGCATCAGGCATACCCCTGCAAAACCGGGGACACAGGGGTATTTGATAAAAACAGGGCCGAGGGCCGAGGGCCGAGGGCCGAGGGAGTGAATCCTCGAACCTCGTGCCTCGATCCTCGGCCCTGGCGCGTTGCGTGCTTCAGCTTTTCGATCACCGCCTCAGCCCGCCCAGGAGCTACCGACCACGAAGAAACAGTTTGTCCAGCGCCTGCATATCGAGCTGGGTCCAGGTCGGTCGTCCGTGGTTGCATTGGCCGCTGCGTTCGGTGCGCTCGATATCGCGCAGCAGTGCGTTCATCTCCTCCAGGCCGAGACGACGATTGGCCCGCACCGAACCATGGCAGGCCATGGTGCCCAGCACCTCGTTGATCTGCTCGAGAATGCGCCGGCTGCCGCCGTGCACCACCAGGTCGGCCAGCACGTCGCGCAGCAGGCGTTCGGCGTCGGCGCTGCGCAGCAGCGCGGGCAAGGCACGCACCACCAGGCTTTGATCCCCCAGGCGATCGACTTCCATACCCAGCTCGCCAAACACCTCCGCGTGTTGCTCGACCAGATCCGCCTCGCGCCGGCTGACCGCCACCGAGACCGGCACCAGCAGGGGCTGGCTCTTTATCCCCTCGCCATCCCTTGCCCGCTTGAAGGCCTCGTATGTGATCCGCTCGTGCGCCGCATGCATATCGACCAGGACCAGGCCCTGCTGATTCTGTGCCAGCACGTACACGCCGTGCAGCTGGGCGATGGCAAAGCCGAGGGGGTACTGGTCTGCAGACTGCTCGCTCGCCGCCGCGTACTCGGCAGCCGCCACGGCGGACCCGCCAATTGACGGAGACGGCGCCTGCCACTCATGGGTCGCGCGGTAGGCCTCGCGTCGTTCACCCACGCGCAGAGGCATGCTCGCCTGTTGCGGCCGCCAGCCTTCAGCCGAAGGCGGCGCTGAATGCTGCGGCGCGGACGCCGCCGGCCCGCCCGTTGCAACCGGCTGATCGCTCACGGCCTCGCCAGCCGGCTCAGCCAGCACCTGATGCAGGGTGCGGAACAGAAAATCGTGCACCAGGCGACTCTCGCGGAAACGCACCTCGTGCTTGGTCGGATGAACATTCACATCGACCAACGCCGGCGAAAGGCCCAGAAACAGGACATAGGCCGGATGGCGGCCGTGATAAAGCACGTCCTGGTAAGCCTGCCGTACCGCATGCGCCACCAGCTTGTCGCGCACCATGCGCTGATTGACATAGAAATGCTGCATGTCGGCCTGGCTGCGAGAAAACGCCGGCCGGCCGACCCAGCCGCTCAGGCTCAGACCCGCGGCCTCGTGCTCGAAATACAAGGCCTGCTGCACGAATGCCGGACCCAGCAGGTCGGAAAGCCGGTGCTCGTGGCTGACGCGGTCGCTCGCGCGGTTGGCACAGAACACCTCGCGCCCATTGTGGTTCAGGACAAAGGTCACGTCGTAGCGCACAAGTGCCAGACGTTTGACCACCTGTTCCAGGTGACCGAACTCGGTCTTGTCTTTGCGAAGGAACTTACGCCTTGCCGGGGTGTTGTAGAACAGGTCTCGCGCCGTCACGACCGTGCCCCGGGACAGCGCGGCCGGGCGAATCTCGGCCCCATCTGCGACCCGTTCCCAGGCCTGGTTCGCACCCTCGACACGCGAGGCCAGGGTCAGACGCGAGACCGAAGCGATTGCAGGCAGGGCCTCGCCGCGAAATCCCATGCTGGTGATGCGCTCCAGATCCTCCAGCGCCTGAAGTTTACTGGTGGCGTGGCGCGACAGCGCCAGCGGAAGGTCATCCGGCTCGATCCCGGACCCGTCGTCCGTGATCCGGATCAGTTTGATACCGCCCTGCTCGACGTCGATCTGCACGCGCCGTGCGCCGGCATCCAGGCTGTTCTCAACCAGCTCTTTGACCACCGAGGCCGGCCGCTCGACAACCTCACCCGCGGCGATCTGATTGACGAGTTGGGTCGGAAGCGCGTGTATTCGGGAAGCCATCGGCGCATTCTGCCATCGCCTGGGGTCAGGCGCAGCCTGCGCTGGGAAATGGGGAACGCAGAGGACGCAAAGTTGCGCAGAGTTCGCAGAGATATTTTTTTGCCGGCATCAGGGTCTGATAGACCGTGTAACGCAAGTCAAGGCAACGAGGTTTCGCCGACAACCAGGCAGAACCACTCCTTTGCGTGCTCTGCGTTTCTCTGCGCCCTCTGCGATCCAACCCGTCCCACACAGAAAGGCCCGCGCGAACGCAGGTATTTCAGGTGCCGGGAATCACCAGGACCTGGCCGATACGAATATGGTTGTCCCTGCGAATCCGGTTTTCGCGGCGCAGCGAGGCCATACTGACCCGGTAACGATCGGCAATCTCCGACAGGGTGTCGCCACGGGCAATGACATGCTTGGTGATCTTGGCCTGGTTCTTGGCCAACAGGGTCCCGGGAGGTGGCGCCTCGTTGAAAAACTTTTTCACCCCCACCATGATGGCCTTGGCCATCCGCTCCTGGTATTTGGAATCACGCAGGTTTCGCTCTTCATCGGGATTCGAGATGAACCCGGTCTCGATCAGGATGGAAGGGACATCCGGTGACTTGAGCACCATGAAGCCGGCCTGCTGTACACGGCGACCGTGGATCTTGCCGACACGGCGCAGTTCGCGATAAACCCGGGTTGCGGCACTCAGGCTCGCGTGCCGGGTAGCCGACTGGGAGAGATCCAACAGGACCGAAGCAAGTACGCCGTCCTTGTCATCGAGACTGACCCCACCCACGAGATCCGCGGAGTTCTCACTCTCCGCCAGCCACCGGGCTGCCTCACTGGACGCCCCGCGCTGCGACAACACGTAGACGGAGGACCCGCGCACACGCTTGTCACGAAAGGCGTCGGCATGAATCGAGACAAACAGGTCAGCACGATGCTTGCGGGCCAGGGTCATGCGCTTGCGCAATCCGACATAATAGTCGCCGGTGCGGGTCAATTCGGCGCGCATTCCAGGTTGGGCGTCAATCAGGCGTTTCAGCCGTCGCGCAATCTCCAGCGTCACCTTCTTCTCTTTGGTACGGTGCCGTGATCCTGCAGCTCCAGGTTCATCGCCGCCATGTCCCGCATCCACTGCCACGACCACGTCGCGCGCACGCCTGATGTCGCTGGCCGATTTGGCCACCCGCGGTTTGCGGGTGGCCTCAACCGGATACAGATCCACCACCAGTCTGTGCCCGTAACTCGAATTGGGTTTCAGCAGGAAGGTCTTGGGTCGTACCGGCTGCTTGAGGTCCAGCACCACGCGAAGGCTGCCATCCGGGCGCATGGCCCGACGCATACCGGCGAGATGCTTGTCCTTAATGGCCTTTGTCGAGAATCCATCGCCCAGGGTGGTATCACTGAAATCGATCACCAGCCGATCCGGCCCGGCGAGCGAAAACACCTTGTGCTCCGTCGGCTCTGTGGTATCGAAAACCAGGCGGGTGTGGTCCGGTGCTGTCCACAGGCGTACGCCGGCCACCTGAGAGGCAGGCAGTTGAGGCGCGACAAGCAGCAATGCGAAGAGGGCTAGTATCTTTCTCATGGGTTCAGAGGTCCCGTTTTCCCTGAGCCGATGAAAGAAACCTAGCACAGCAGAAATAGTTTTCCTAGATATTTCGGTCGGATATATGGCTTTTCTACAAAGAGCTAGAGGTTGCTGCCCAGCCCGGAAACAAGCTTCTCGCCAACCGGCGTACGGGGGTCCAGTTCGACTTCACGCCCCTGCCTGCGGTGGCGAATGAGTATCCGCAAGTCTGGCGGCGGCAGCCAGCCCTCACCGCGTTCGGCCCATTCGATGAGCAACGTGGCCTTCTCGCTGAGCATCTCCCGCAGGCCGAGATACTCGAGTTCAGCGGGATCGGCGACCCGGTAAAGATCCAGATGATAGACCTTGCGCCCGTCGATTTCATAGGGCTCGATCAGGGTGTAAGTCGGGCTTTTCACCGCCCCCCAGTGCCCGAGACCACGCAGAAAGCCACGCGCCAAAGTGGTTTTTCCGGCGCCCAGGTCGCCCTCCAGAAAGATCAGCGTCGGTCCCTCGCAGGCCCTGGCCACGCGTGCACCCAGGGTTTCCTGCTCACCCTCGCTCGTCAATTGCAGCACCTGCGTGCTCATCCCGGATTCACCAGGCTGCGCAGCTGCGCGATGACATCGCTGGCAATCAGGCCGCGCTCACCACCTGCTGCAGCGGCCTCATCGGCCGCCGCGGCATGCAGACAGACCCCGCATTCACTCGCATCGCGCAGGTCCAGGCCCTGCGCCAACAGCCCGGCGATCACACCGGTGAGTACGTCACCCATGCCACCACTGGCCATGCCGGGATTGCCATCGGTGCACACCGCCGGCGGCGCATTGCCGTCACTGCTGACAATGCTGCCCGCCCCCTTGAGCACCACACTGCCGCCATAACGCTCTCGCATGAGCTTTGCCGACTGCGGCCGGTTTGCGTTCAGTTCCGCAATGCAGAGCCCCAAGAGGGCCGCGGCCTCGCCCGGATGCGGCGTGAGAACCCAGTCATCGCGCCGGATCGGCTCCGTCGCCAGCAGGTGCAGGGCATCGGCATCCACCACCAGCGGACGCTTGGCGTCGAATGCGGCTGCCCACAGGCCCAGTGCCCAGTCATCCCGGCCAAGACCCGGGCCGATCGCGATCACGCTGGCCCGGCGCAGCATCGGCTGCAGTGCGGCGGGATCATCGATACCGCGGACCATGATCTCCGGGCGGGCCGCGAGCAATGCCGCCACATGCCCTGGACGCGTTGCCACACTGACCAGACCGCTACCGACCCGCAGTGCCGCCTCGGCTGCCATGCGCGCCGCACCACCAAAGCCATGGTTGCCGCCGATGACCAGCACATGGCCAAAGTGTCCCTTGTGTGCGGTCCGCAACCTCGGCGCCAACAGGCCCGCCTGTTTGGACCAGTCGATACGCCGCGCCGACAGTATGCTGCTGGCGTACACCGCCGCCGGCACCTCCAGTCCCCGGAACACCACCTCGCCGACATACCCGGGACCGTCGCCGGTGAACAGGCCCAGCTTGAGCCCGATAAAACTGATAGTGACAGAGGCGCGAACCGCACTGCCCATGACGGCGCCGCTGTCCGAATGCAGCCCCGAGGGTATGTCGACAGCAAGACAGGGCGCACGGTGCGCATTGGCTGCCGCAATCGCCTCGGCCCATGGCCCGCTGACCTCGCGTTCCAGCCCGGTGCCGAGCAATGCGTCGACGACCAGATCCGTTTTTGCCACGATGCCCCCGTATGCCCGCCAGTCACCCCCCGTTTCTTCCCAACGCCCGGCATTGATCGCAGCATCCCCCTGCAAACGCGCCGGATCTCCCAGCTGCAGGACCTCGACGTCCAGCCCGGCCTCGCGCGCAAGCCGGGCCACAACGAAACCATCACCACCGTTGTTGCCGGTGCCGGCAAGCACGGTCAGATGCCGCGCGTCCGGCCAGCGTCGGCGGATCAGATCGAGCGCGGCCTGCCCGGCCCGCTCCATCAGGGTCAGACCCGGGATACCGAAGTGCTCGATCGCCAGGCGATCGAAACCCCGTACCTGCTCCGCGGTGTAAAGGGCGCGCGGCAACTCGTCGGAATCAGGCAGCGTTCGCAAGGTCATTGGGATCCAAAAGGGTTATCTTTATAAGCACGATGGGAACCCAGCGCGACATAGATTTCAAGCGCCTCGCCATGCAGATCAGGGATTGGGGCAAGACCCTGGGATTCCAGCAGGTCGGCATTGCAGACACCGATCTCGCCGAGGCAGAAAAGCACCTGGCAAGTTGGCTGGCGCTGGGTCGCCAGGGTGAAATGGAATTCATGCATCGACATGGCAGCAAACGCACCCGGCCGGCCGAACTGGTCTCAGGTACCCGGCGGGTCATCTCGGTGCGCCTGGACTATCTGCCCGAGGAACCTGATCCACGCGCCATTCTGGAAGACCCGGCCCGGGCCTTCGTCTCGCGTTATGCACTGGGTCGCGACTACCACAAGCTGATGCGAAACCGCCTGCAGAAGCTGGCAAAACGGATCGAGGGCGAGGTCGGTCCCTTCGGCTATCGCGCCTTCGTGGACTCGGCACCCGTGATGGAAAAGGCACTCGCGCAAAAGGCCGGATTGGGCTGGATCGGCAAGCATTCCAATCTGCTCAACCGTTCAGCGGGCTCCTGGTTTTTTCTCGGCGAGTTGTATACGGATCTGCCGCTGCCGGTCGACGCTCCGGTGGAAGAGCACTGTGGCGACTGCGAGGCCTGCATCGATTGCTGTCCGACCAGGGCCATCGTCGCGCCCTACCGGGTGGACGCACGACGCTGTATCTCTTATCTCACCATCGAGCTGAAAGGCGCCATCCCCGAGCCATTGCGGCCGCTGCTCGGCAACCGCATCTATGGCTGCGATGACTGCCAGCAGGTCTGCCCATGGAATCGTTTTGCCACACCGACCCCGGAGCATGACTTCATGCCCCGGCAGGGGCTGGACAAGGCGACACTGCTCGAGCTTTTCGGCTGGTCAGAGGGCGCGTTTCTGTCGCGCACCCAGGGCTCCGCGATCCGGCGGATCGGCTACGCGCGCTGGTTGCGCAACATCGCGGTGGCGCTTGGGAATGCCGATGCCGACCCGCTCATCTTCAATGCGCTGAAAGACAGAAGCGATCATCCGGACCCGCTGGTCCGCGAGCACGTGAACTGGGCTTTGAACCAACACCGAACCCGCTAGTGGACCATGCGGGAAGCTCAAACCGCCTCGGAATTGGCGATCGGGCCGGCGCCGGCCGACAGCAGGCCAGCACGGTCGCGCAGATAGATGGTCCGCCTGTTTATCTCGACCAGGCCCATGTCCTTCAGGCGGTGAAGCTCGCGTGAGAAGGTCTCCGCCGAGATATTCAGGGTGCTGGCCACCATTGCCTTGGATGCCGGCAACCGGATCTCGACATGCGGGGGCGGCGCGGCGTCCGCCTCGCGCAGCAGATAGTTCACCGTGCGCTGCAGGGCATTCTGCAGACAACAGGTCTCGAGGTCATGGATCAACTGGCTCATGATCACGCTCATACTGCGCAGCATGGAGAACGTGAATGCCTGATTGCTGCTGAGTGCTTTCATGATGGTCCGACGCGGGAAATAGCCGAGTCTGACCGGCGACAGGCTCTCGACGAAGACCGGGCTGGGGATGGCATTGAACATGATCGCCTCGCCGAAGGTGTCGCCCGGTTGCAGAATCCGCAGCACACGCTCATCACCGTTGCAGGACAACATGTAGAGCTTGAGGCTGCCCTCGAATACCGTGAAAAGGCCTTCGAGGTGATCGCCACGCCCCAGGATCCGGGTCGCCCGGCGTTTTTCGACCATCCAACCGCCGCGGGCGATCGACTCCAGGGCGCTGGGATCGATATCACTGAATAGCGTTTGCCGGGCCAATTGATCGGGTCCGACTGGAATACCCGTTGGCTGCATCTTTCCTCCCGGTTAAAACCTGACGCCTATCCCGGCCGTCCAGAGGCTAACAAAGCGGGCCATTCTGTGATGCACAAATACACACCGCCTTGATCCGAGTTTAGATTGCACGCCAAAATAGTTGACGCAGATCAACTATCAGAGGCATCCCCCCCAGCTTGCCGCTTGAGATTTCAATTCTTGAGCTGCCTCAAGGTTTAACCACACTTTAAATAGGTAATTTGCATACTCACCGGCCGGACAGTTAAGGGATGGTGCGCGTCCCGACCGATGACGATGAAAAAAATTACCAGGTTTGATTGCCTGAACCCTATAAACCTTTGGAGGAATCCGCGATGAGCCATGCGAAAAGCTGCGCAAGCCATAGCCTGATACGCCATTTGCTGGCGTTCGGACTGATGCTTGCCGTAAGCACCGCGTTCGCCGCCCGACCGGCAGGCGAGATTGGAAAAGATTGGGGCGACCCGGCTGGAGATGAATGCGTCGAGTGTCACTGGACCGAAAACCCCGGTCTGACCCAGGAATGGAATCACAGCCAACACGGCCAGACCGGGGTGAACTGCCTCGACTGCCACAAGGCGGAAAAAGGCGATACAGACGCCTTCATGCACAAAAAGCAGCTGATCTCGATCATCGTCTCGCCGAAAGACTGCTCGCGCTGTCACGAACAGGAATTTGAGGAGATGGACGGTTCGCACCACTCCAAGGCGGGCCAGATCCTGGCGTCGCTCGACAACCTGCTCGGCGAAGTGGTCGGTGGCCCGGCTGCGGTCAACGCCGGTTGCCGCCAGTGTCACGGTGCCAAGGTCGAGGTCGGCAAGGACGGCAAGCCCTCGCTTGAGACCTGGCCGAATACCGGTATCGGCCGGATCAACCCGGACGGTTCGGCCGGTTCCTGTACCGCCTGTCATGCCCGCCACCGTTTCTCCAAGGCCCAGGCCCGTACACCACACACCTGCGGCAAGTGCCACGTCGGTCCTGACCACCCGCAGATCGAGGTTTATGAGGAATCCAAGCACGGCATCCTCTATGCCGCCAAAGAGGACGAGATGAACCTCGAGTCCGACAAGTGGGTCGCCGGTGTCGATTACTCGGCCGCACCGACCTGCGCCACGTGCCACATGAGCCGGGCCGGTGACCAGCCGAAGACCCACAACGTGGGTGAGCGTATCTCCTGGACCCTGCGTCCGCCGATCTCGCAAAAGATCAACCTGGTGAAACTCGAGAACGGCGACGAGTTCGACGTCAAGGAAGGCAGCGAGATCCCGAAAGTTGGCGCAGAGGCCAAGGGCTCCAAGGTCGTCGAGGTCCTGACCTGGAAGGATCGTCGTGAAAAGATGCAGGAGGTCTGCGCGGCCTGTCACAGCGAAGGTGTGATCGAAGGCCACTACAAGCAGTTCGACGATGTGGTCGAACTCTACAACGAGAAGTTCGCCAAGCCGATCGCGGCCGTCATGGGTGAGCTGAAGGAAAGCGGCTATATCACGCCCACACCGTTCGATGAGCAGATCGAATGGACCTGGTGGGAAATCTGGCACCATGAGGGCCGCCGTGCGCGTCACGGTGCTTCGATGAACGGTCCGGACTATACCTGGTGGCACGGCATGTACATCGTCGCGCAGAACACCTACTTCAAGTGGATTCCTGAACTCAAGGAAGTCGCCATGAAGAAGGACGGCAACGAACAGTTCGCCACTGCCATGCTCGACAAGTACTTCAAGCCGATCGAGGGACACTCCTGGTTCTTCGAGGGCATGAGCAAGGACCAGATCGACAAGGTCCGCAAAGGCTTCGAGGAACGCTATGGCAAGGGCTCCCTCAAGTAACCATCATCAGTGAAGTGGCGTGTCCGGGAGACCGGGCACGCCTTTTTTGTGGAGAATATAAAGATGCGAAGACTGATCGTCTTGCTGATTTGCGTACTCGCCATCGTGCTGAGCTGGGCCAATATCGCTGTCGCCCAGACCGGGGCCGCGATCGCTCAGGGCCAGGAAAAGGCGGCGGCCGGTGACATCAAGGGCGCACTCGAGGTGTACCTGGAAATGACCCGGACCCACCCCGATTCATACGAGGCCCATGCCCTGCTCGGCGGCATGCAGTTGCTCGACCAGCACTACCCGGACGCCGTGAAAAGTTTCCAGCGTGCAATCTCGCTGGGAGACGCGGGCGCCCGCTCCTTCGTCGGCATGGGTATGGCCTATCTGCACATGGGGCAGTATGGACCGGCCCGCGCCGCCTTCGTCGAGGCCAAGTCGCGTGGGGTATCCGCCGACAGTGACGTCGACCAGATCATTGCCTGGATAGACAAACGCGAATCGGGCGGTCCCGAATTCCAGCACTGATTTCGACGCGGGCGGTCATCGATGGATCGCCCGCGCTCAACCGATCGGCATCTTCTCTCTAACCGGCTTTCTCAGTCCTCCTCGCCTACCGGGTTCGGAGGCACTGCCAGAAAGTGCTCGCGGTAATAGCGAAGCTCGGCGATGGAGTCACGGATGTCTTGCAGGGCCAGATGCGATGAATCCTTGTTGAAGCCCTTGTACACCTCGGGCGCCCAACGCTGGGCCAGTTCTTTCAGACTGGAGACATCAAGATTGCGATAGTGAAAAAAGTCTTCCAGTGTCGGCATGAGCCGTGCCATGAAACGACGATCCTGACAGATCGAATTACCGCACATGGGCGAGTCACCCTTGCCCACCCATTTTTCCAGGAACGCCAGAGTTTCGCGCTCGGCAGCCGCGGCATCGATGGTGCTTTTGCGCACGCGCTCGGTCAGTCCCGAACCCCCGTGCTGATTGGTATTCCATTCGTCCATCCCGGCCAGCACCGCGTCCGGTTGATGGATAGCCAGCACAGGCCCTTCGGCCATTTCGTTGAGCTCGGAGTCCGTGACCACAGTGGCGATCTCGATGATCTGATCACCCTGCGGGTCGAGCCCCGTCATCTCCAGGTCGATCCAGATCAGGTTGTTTTCCGAAACCGCCATTGACCAAAATCCCCTTGCCGCGTCAAACGAACACCGGATTCTACCGGGATTGGCCGGCCTGTCGTAAGGGAACAGGCACCAAGCCGCAGAATTGCAGGTACGGGCTTTGCCCGAAGACGACAGGCGCAGCCTGCCCTGCGATGTGCCAGTGATACATAGCGGATGTACGATATCCCTCATGCCGCGTAGGTCGGGCTTTGCCCGACACCGGCAGGCGCAGCCTGGCTTACTTTTCCAACGCCGGGCCATGCTGACGTAGAATCGGCGCCATGAGCACCTTTACGACAATATTTCTGATCACCGTATTCGCCGGTCTCGCCCTGCAACTCTGGCTGGCCGCGCGCCAGGCGACGTACATCCGCAGCCACGCAGAAGCGGTCCCCCCTGCATTCGCCGACCGCATCTCGCTCGAACAGCATCAAAAGGCTGCCAGCTACAGCCTGGCGCGACTGGGCGTCGATCGCTGGGATCTGGTACTGGGCATGCTGGTTTTGCTCGGCTGGACCATCGGCGGCGGACTGAACTGGCTGGATGCCGCCATCGACACGGTCAGTCTGCCCTCGCCCTGGAGTGGCGTGACGCTGATACTCACCGTCATTTTTATCGGTAGTCTGATCGAACTACCACTGTCAATCTGGCGGACCTTCGGCATCGAAGCCAGGTTCGGGTTCAATCACAACACCCCGGCCGGCTTCATCAGAGACAAACTGCTGACGATCGTTTTGACGCTGATTCTGGGTATGCCATTGATCGCGGTAATTCTCTGGCTGATGTCGACTGCCGGCGATTACTGGTGGCTGTGGGCCTGGCTGGTTTGGATGGTGTTCACCTTGCTCGTCACCTGGGCCTACCCGATCTGGATTGCACCACTGTTCAACAAGTTCCAGCCCTTGCAGGATGCTTCGCTGCGCACCCGCCTGGAGTCACTGCTGGAACGTTGCGGTTTCAGAAGCAATGGCATGTTCATCATGGACGGCTCGCGCCGGTCGGCACATGGCAATGCCTATTTCACCGGATTTGGCGCGAACAAAAGGATCGTGTTCTTCGACACCCTGCTGGACGGCCTCGAAGACAACGAGGTGGAAGCGGTTCTGGCCCACGAACTCGGACATTTCAAGCGCCGCCACATCATCAAGATGCTGGCGGTATCATCGTTCCTCTCACTGTGCGGCCTGGCGCTGCTGGGCTGGTTGTCACAGCAGGCCTGGTTCTACGCGGGATTGGGCGTCGAACGCGCCACACCGGCCCTTGCACTTATCCTGTTCTTGTTCGCGCTGCCGGTTTTCACCGTTTTCATCAGCCCTCTGATGGCGCGTTTTTCCCGTCGCCACGAATTCGAAGCCGATGATTTCGCCGCCGAGCAGACCGACCCGCGCCACCTGATCAGCGGCCTGGTGAAGATGTATCGCGACAATGCGAGCACCCTTACGCCCGATCCTTTGTATTCGGCCTTTTATCACAGCCATCCACCGGCACCCGTGCGCATCGCGCATCTGTCAACTAAAATCCCAGTCCTGAACCACTAGGAAAAAATCGCCATGCCACTGAGTAGACGCTTTTTACTTGTCGCGCTCCTGTCAGCCACCGGCTCCGGGACTCTGGCGTCCGGGTTCGATGCCGGGGCCTACCACGACGCGAAATGCAGCCGCTGCCATGACACCTCTGTCTATACGCGCGAGAAACGTAAGATGACCTCGTACCCGAGGCTGGCAAGCAAGGTCAGGGGTTGTAACAAGAGGTTCGGCGACAAACTTACGACCGAGAACTTTTTCGAATTCGTCGATCATCTCAACGACAGCTTTTATCATTTCCCCAAATAACGCATGAATTTCCACGCAATAGACTAGCGATGGCGCGCCGACGGCTCAGTGACCAGCAGAAGGCGCGCGTCGCGAAGATTCAGGAAAAGCGTCGCCAACGCGCAGACTCGCGTGCCGAGGATTCATTGGCGGCAGCCGACAGTACGCAACAGCAGAGCGGCCGGGTGATCGTGCGCCATGGCCGTAGCCTGCTGCTCCGCTGCGCGGATCACAGCAGCGTGCATGCCATGTTCCGCGCCAACCTTGGCGAAGTGGTGTGCGGCGACAATGTCCTGTGGCAGACGACCCACAATGGCGAAGGCGTGGTCGTGGCGGTTACATCACGTGATACGGCACTGGCGCGGCCGGGCGTTGCCGGACAGGAAAAGGCAATCGCCGCCAATATCACGCAGCTGGTGGTTGTGCTGGCCTGTCAGCCCGAGCCTACCGGCTACATGTCTGATCAGTATCTGATCGCCGCCGAGCGTATCGGCGTGCGCGGCCTGATCTGTCTGAATAAGGCCGACCTGCTGGATGAGGACGCGCGCTCGCGCTTCCGCGAAAGGTTCGCTCATTACGAATCCATCGGTTACCCGGTGATCCAGATCAGTGCCAAGACCGAACACGGACTCGACCCGTTGCGCGAACGCCTGCGCGACCAGACAAGCATACTTGTCGGCCAGTCAGGGGTCGGCAAATCGTCACTGATCAATGCCCTCCTCCCCCGCGAGCAGGTCCTCGAGGGCTCTTTGTCTGCGACCACCGGGCTCGGCCGGCATACCACCTCCGCTGCTACGCTCTACCCACTCGACAGTGGCGGCGAGTTGATCGATTCGCCCGGCGTGCGCAGCTTCCGCCTCGGCGAGCTGACGAGGCAGGAACTCGAACGGGGGTTTCGGGAGTTCATCCCTTTCCTCGGCCAGTGTCGCTTTCACAACTGCGCCCATCTGGCCGAACCGGGCTGTGCCGTCCGTGCCGCCGTCAAGGCAGGCCAGATCAGGCCGGAACGGCTCGAGAGTTATCGGCACATGGTTGCATCGACCGGTGACAACAGCTGATCAAAAGTGTTTGCAGCTTGCCGAAAACGCACGCCGCGTCGCAACGTGCATCTATCTTCACAGGTGACACAGGATATACGATTGACGTGAACCAAAGCCGGGCGAGAGTCGCACGCTCGGCGCAATCCCAAGGACGATCTCTATGCACATTGAATTCTACGGCGCGACCAGCGGGGTAACGGGCTCGTGTCACATCCTGCGGGCGAATGGCGAGACCATTCTGCTTGATTGCGGTCTGATCCAGGGCCGCCGCGAGGAAATCGAAAAGAATCGCAGGCCTTTTCCCTTTGCACCCGATGAGCTAAGTGCGGTCGTGCTGAGTCATGGCCATATCGACCATTCGGGCCGGATCCCGTTGCTGGTCAAGCGGGGCTACCAGGGGCCCATTTACGCGCAAAACGCGACCGCAGACCTGTGCGACATCCTGCTGCAGGACTCGGCATATCTGCAGGAAAAGGACGCGCAATACGAGAACAAGTGGCGCACGCGCAAAAAAAAGCCCCTGATCGAACCTCTCTACACCGTCGACGATGCGCGTGACGCGCTGGCCAATGTGATCGGGCTGCGTTACCGCGAGAAAAAGGAGATTCTCCCTGGGATACAGATCCGCTATCAGGATGCGGGGCACATCCTGGGTTCGTGCAGTGTCGAGGTCTGGCTGAACGAAAACGGCAGCGAGCGGAAGGTCGTCTTCAGCGGTGACCTCGGTCAATACGACACGCCCATACTCAATGACCCCGCCGTCATCGAAAGCGCCGACCATGTCATCGTGGAAAGCACTTACGGGAACCGGCTGCACCGGGACCGTCAGGCCACGATCGACGAGATCGGGGAGATCATCAGCGAAGCAGCGCACAACAAGGGCAACCTGCTGATTCCCGCCTTTTCCATCGGCCGCACCCAGGAGTTGCTCTATTACCTGGGCAAACACTACGACGAATGGGAACTGGATCGCTGGCATGTCTTTCTCGACAGCCCGATGGCCATCCGGGCCAGCAAGGTCTACTGGGACTACCCGCACCTCTACGACGAGGAGGCGACGAAGCTGCGCAGCCGGGTCAACGAGATGCCGCATCTGAAGAATCTGCGCCTGACGCCTACCCCGCAGGAGTCGATGGCCATCAACCAGATCAAGAGCGGGGCCATTATCATCTCGGCCAGCGGGATGCTGACCGGGGGGCGGATCGTCCACCACCTCAAGAACAATGTCTCGCGCAGCGGGGCGCACATCATGATCGTCGGCTACCAGGCCAACGGTACCATGGGCAGAGCGCTGGTCGACGGCGCACCGACCGTCAAGATTCATGGCAAGGAATACAAGGTCAAGGCGCATGTCCATACGGTCGGCGGTTTGTCCGCACATGCCGATGCCGATGACCTGATGCGCTGGGTCCGCAACTTCAAGAGCAACCCCCAGGTGCACGTGGTGCATGGCGAAACGGAGGCAAAACGCGAATTCCGGGACAGGCTGGAAAACGAACTGCACCTACAGGCAAGAGTTCCGCAACCCGGAGACATGCTTGAATTATAGGGTTGCTCAATAGTCACTACCGCCTCTGCGCCACCCCTGCTCGACGCGCTAGAATGGGGACGCGTGCACACGGTGCCACCTCGACGTCTGCCTGATCGAACGCCCTTTTGACTACGGCCCAAGCATGAAAAACGCGACAGAAAAAGCGTCCTTTTCCACAACCTGCCCGAAGTGCGGACACGAACTGCCCGTGGGGGCGAAGGTCTGTCCCGGCTGCGGTGCGCCCAGCGCTTCCGAGGAGCTGGCGTCGGATGCCTGGTCCGTGTGGGACCGCGCCAGGAAGACCATGAAGACCCAATGGGTGGCCTCTGTGATCGCGTTCTGGGTCAGTGCAGCGGTCCTCGGCGTGGTTTTCCTCTTTGAGAACAAGTTGAATCTGATCCTCGTCTCCATCGTACTCGGCATGCTGCTCATCGGGGTGTGGCTGAAGACACGTCATCAGCTGCACCTGCGTAAAGAACCGAACAGGCAGTCGGAAAATGTCCGAGCTGATTAAGCAGGGGTGTACGGTTGCCGATATCTACCATCGGTACCACGAGATCCACGGCGCCCTGTTCGGTGCCTCCTTTTTCCGCCGGATGATCGACACCATTCGCGGCAGACGGGAGCGCACCTACACACAGCACACGCAGACGCTGAGCGAGCTGCAGGGCGAGCTGACCGCGCTGGAATCCCAGATAAGCGATCCGGAGAAGAGTGCGCCTGTAACGGGTGCCGACCGCGATCTTCGACAGGCGCTCCTCGAATACACCCGACACCTGAACCGAGCCGTCAACGGCTTGGGGAACATCTGTGCGAATCTGGAGCAGGACGAAGTGGCATACCGCAGTCTCAGTGCGGACGGCCGCTCACGCTTCACCGCCGACAAGCTCGACTACGATCACCGGCTGTCGGAACTCGAGCGCCTGGGCACCCGACTGGAAAAACTCTTTACCAACTATTGAGCTCCAAGAGGTGCACACGTTGTACATACAAGCACCGGATTCGTAACAAATTTGTAACAAACCCTTGTTTGCCACCCCGGTCTGTTCGAGACCGCCGCCCCCCTCCTCCGGCGTTTGCTTTAAGTCAGAAAAATGTAAGAAAAGTGTCAGAAATGTTGCAGTGCCGCAGTTGAGCGATTGCCTCATCAAGAGATGCGGTGCATCTTTATGGGAAGGGGCGCATCACTGCAAATCCCTGTTAAGAAATGACCCATGCACACAGCTGCGAGCACGGGCTCCGGCCGACCGTTGTGCAGAACGCTACCTCGTGGAGAAGGAAAAACATATGAAATCGACCAATCCGATGGCGGCCCTGTTCGGGAAGTCGCCATTCAAGCCAATACAGCAGCACATGCGTGTCGTTGTGGACTGTGCCTCCGAGGTCCCACCGCTGTTCGAGGCCCTGGTGGCCGGTGACCAGGCCAAGGTGGAGGCGCAAAAGGACCTGATCTTCGCCAAGGAACAGGCCGCCGACGAGATCAAGAACCAGCTTCGGGGCCACCTGCCCAAGAGCATCCTGATGCCGGTCGATCGGCGAGACCTCCTGGAGGTACTCGCCATGCAAGATTCGATTGCGGACACCGCGCAGGACATCGCCGGTCTCCTGGTCGAGCGCAAGATGGAAGTGCCAGCCGACATGGGAGACACCCTGGTCGCCCTGGTCGGCCGTTGTGTCGATACGGTCAACCAGGCCGGCAAGATCATCGAAGAACTGGAAGAGTTGGTCGAAGTGGGTTTCCGCGGCAAAGAGGCCAGCCGGGTCGAAGAGATGATGGAGACCCTCAATCAGATCGAGGATGAAACCGACGAAATGGGTATGGCGCTGACGCGCAGCCTGTTCGCCCAGGAGGACAGCATGTCCGCGGTATCGGTGATGTTCTGGTATCAGCTGATCCAGTGGATCGGCGATCTGGCGGATTACGCCGAGAAAGTTGGTGACCGACTCCGGTTGTTGATCGCTCGTTGAGTGTCGGTGCAGCTACGCAAGACTGCCGAAAATGATCCCGCACCAGCCTCTCGTGGCGGTGCCTGACTACAAAAAACAGGTATAGGTAAACACTATGGAAATTATCGCCGAATCCGGCACGATCTTTTTGATCATGGCCATCGTCTTCGGTCTCTACATGACCTGGGGTATTGGCGCCAACGATGTCGCCAATGCCATGGGCACCTCGGTTGGTTCCGGTGCCATCACGGTAAAACAGGCGATCCTGATCGCCGCCATCTTTGAATTCGCCGGCGCCTTCATTGCCGGTGGCACGGTCACCAAGACCATCCGCAAAGGGATCATCGACCCCGGGGCGATCACCGGCTCTCCAGAGCTACTGGTGTACGGCATGTTGGCCGCACTGCTGGCGGCGGCAATCTGGTTGATGGTCGCCTCCACCCGCGGCTGGCCGGTGTCCACCACCCACTCCATCATCGGCGCCATCGTCGGTTTCGCGGTGGCCGGCATCGGCATGGACGCGGTGAACTGGGGCAAGATCGGCCAGATCGTTGCCAGCTGGCTGGTCTCGCCGCTGCTGGGCGGGGTGATTGCGCTGGTGCTGATGTTGAGTATCCGCAAGCTGATCCTGAACGCAGACAACCCATTCGCCCAGGCCAAAAAATGGGGTCCCTTCTACGTCTTCCTGGTGGGCTTCATCGTCAGCCTGGTGACCATGTTCAAGGGCCTGAAGCACCTCAAGCTCGAATTCAGCATGGGTGAGAGCTTCATCGCTGCCTTTGTTTTCGGAATTATCTGCGCCGTTGTAGGCAGGATGATGATCAACAAGGTCCAGGTGGATGAGAACGCAGATCGTGAGTTCCACTACGCCAGTGTCGAAAAGGCCTTCGTGCCAATGATGATCTTTACCGCCTGCGCCATGGCCTTTGCGCATGGTTCGAATGACGTGGCAAACGGTATCGGCCCGCTGGCCGCCGTCGTCGCCATCGTCGACAGTGGCGGTGAAGTCGGTCAGAAGGCTGACCTGCCGATCTGGATCCTGATACTCGGCGGCGTCGGCATCGTGGTCGGTCTGGCCACCATGGGCTGGAAGGTCATGCAGACCATCGGCACCAAGATCACCGAGCTGACCCCGACCCGTGGCTACTGCGCCACTCTGGCGGCAGCCACCACCGTGGTGCTGGCCTCCAAGACCGGTCTGCCGGTGTCCACCACCCACATCGCGGTAGGTGCGGTCATGGGCGTGGGCCTGGCACGTGGCCTCGGCGCCCTTGACCTGCGGGTAATAGGCAATATCGTGATCTCATGGGTGGTCACCCTGCCGGCAGGTGGCATACTGGCAGCCATCTTCTTCTTTATCTTCAAAGGCATCTTTGGCACGACGGCGGGCATGTAGTGAACCGGGACCCGCTTCGGCGGGTCCCATTTGCATGAGTCCGAGATGTCACGCCCTTTACCCCCTGTCTCCGGAAGACAATATGTCCGAATACGTCACACAACCGTGTCCGGACCTGCACCTCATGAAGGGCCTTTCCTTTCCGGCAGACGTCAAGTTTCGCCACGTCCTGGTCACCGGCCCTCCCGGGGCCGGCAAGAGCACCCTGATACGCAAGCTCGGCGGCTGGTCTGAGGAGGGCTATCTCGACCTCGCCCGGCCACGCTGGTGGACCGACCAGGCCCTCGCCTTCCGCCCGCGCGAGGTCCATCTGGGTTTTCCATTCGTCGGTTTCGAAGAGGGACTGGCGGTGTTCGACCCGGAATGGCTGCAGGCCGATCCACGCCCGGACCTGGACTTTCCGCGCGTCCAGCTTCCGCCACCCAAACGTACCTTTTTGTCGGCGGATTGGCACAAGCGGTACGTGTTCGAGTTCATGCTGCCACCCGCCGAGGAGCTGTTCGCACAGCGCAGCCTTCGGGCCGGACAGGGCACTCACCCTGTGGACCGCAATCTCAGCCGCGAACTGGTGACCGCGCAGATTGAGGTTTTTCGCCAGTGTGCCGTCTACCTTTCGCGAAATGGCCTGCGCGTCTACGTCAGGGAAGGCACCGAAAGGAACCCGGTCTGTTTCGTCGACAGCGGTCGCCGCCGTGAATAAGCCGTCGCCCAAGACCAAACCCGATCTGCTCAAGCGCCTGCGCCGGGCGTTCTCCGGCCTCGATCGCTGCCGTATCCTGAAACTGCGCGGTGCCTACCAATTGGTGGGCGAAAGCGTGCGGGTCCCATACGAAGGCTTTCCCATGGAGCTCATACTGGGCGACAACGGAAAGCGTTTGCGCCTCTATCCCGAATACCCCCTGCAACGCGGAGCCAATGGCGAGAAAGATCCGGGTGAAGCCGAGCAACCACACTGCTTCGTGCTGGAGGACCCGGATCATGACGGCACCACCATCGGCGGCTTTCTGCGCCTGGAGCCGGGAGAAAAAATCACCCTGGGTCGGGACGATCCAAAGCAACAGGCCATGTTCAATTACCCGGACGGCGTCGCACAGCGCCATCTGCGCCTGACGCACGACGGGGATGCCGTGGTGTTCGAGGACAAGACATCGGCCGGAACCTGCCTCTCGCCTGCCCTGAACGAGGAAAAGACCGATCGGCTGGCCTGCCTGCGGCGTGTACTGGATAT
>Ga0265303_10000696_pt1 | contig 19553 bp, 14 predicted proteins | sample Helome_2_FD_192494 | JGI IMG/M metagenome (GOLD analysis project Ga0265303, IMG submission 192494) | Marine sediment microbial communities from subtidal zone of North Sea - Hel_20160317 (Illumina Assembly) | ecosystem: Environmental > Aquatic > Marine > Subtidal zone > Sediment ... | reverse complement strand
GATGTGAGATCCGCCTCCAGCCGCCGCGTGAGTAATTCGATCTGTTCCTGCTCCTTCTCGCGCAAGGATTCCCGGAGGAAGATGGCGCCTTCCGGGAACGCGGCGTCCGTCAGGCCACCGGCTCGCGCCAGGAGCTGGGCCAGCGTCTCGCCCTGCCGAATGCGGAACTCGCCCGGGAATTTTACTTCGCCTTCGATCGACACTGACCAGAGCGTATTCCAATCCGGTATCCTGCTGATCCGCAGGTTGTCATGTTCGGCAAGCTGGAGATCTGCCGACGTGTCATCGTCGAGGGCGGCGGCAAGATCGACTTCGATAACTTCGGTGTCGCGGTATTCACCGTCGACCACTACGTACCGGACGACTTCAGCCTTGAGAGCATAGGCTTCTTCCGACAGGTCGCCGCCCGCGCGCAACAAGTCACTGATGCGCATGCCGGCCTCGAGCGGATAAGTGCCGGGTGCCTTGACGTCACCCGAGACACTGACTTCGCGGAAGGGCTCGCCCGACCGTCCCTGCAGCTGCAGCTCTTCAAGCAACGTCTCGATAACGCGCTGCCGACCGAAGGCAAGACTGAAAACGTGGACCGTGTCGCGCGCCTGCAGCGAGACATTGACTGGAGAGCCAGGGCGCGCCAGTGCTTCGCTGAGGTTCGCCGACACCACGCTGACGCGACGAGTTCCTGGATCTTCGCGACGTATCATCACGTAGCCCGAATCGGCGCCGGGCAGTAGTGCAAGCTCGCTGTCGATGAGGTCGGAGAGTCGCATGCCCTGCTGCCATTGGTACGGCCCCGGTCGATGCACGTGCCCGACGAGGGTCACGGTTTCCTCGAACTGCGGCAGGATGGCCGGGACGATGATGACGTCGCCGGCGCGCGCCGGCGTCGCGGCCTCCTTCTCGTTGCGGATGTCGAGCGACAGGACCTTACGTTCCTCATTGCCTTCGATGCGTTCTATCCGGGCGCCCTTTGGAAAGGCGTCGGGCGACAGGCCACCCGCCATGCGGATGACATCAGAAATCGACGACTGGCCGCGCATCTCGTAAATTGCCGGCCGCTTGACCGCGCCGGCGACGCTCACCTGCAAACCGATAGGCGGAATGAAGATGACATCGCCAGGCTGCAGCCGATAGTCGCCCGACGTGTCGCCCTCGAGCAACGCGTCATACAGGTCAAAACGAGCAACGATCTTGCCCTGGCGCTTCAGCTGGATGTCGCGGAGCGAGCCCACGGGACTGACGCCGCCGCTGCGATACAGGGCACTGCTGATCGTCGAGAGGCTGCTGACGACGTACGAGCCCGGGCGATTGACGTCGCCCAATACGAAGACCTGGATGTTGCGCAGGCGGCCCATCGTGACACTCACCTGGGTGCCGATCAGCATGGTCTCTACCCGACGGTTCATGTCCTGTCGGAACTCCGAGAACGGCAGGCCGGCGACCGTAATCGGCCCGAGCGACGGCAGGTTCAGGATGCCGTCGCGTGTGACTTCGAACTCGTAGATGCCGTTCTCTTTGCCGTAAAGCTGCACGCGGATATTGTCACCGGGACCGAGCACGTAGTCCGGAGGCACCGGTCCCATGGTCATCGGCTCAAACCCGCCTCTCTCGTCCGGCTCGAAAAGGTCGTAACCGAACGGTTCCAGCGCTGCAACACCCGTCGTCTCGCTCTCGAGTATGCTCGCCTCGATCTCGAAGACATCGAGCGCGGGCACTGCACCCAGCCGCTGCTGAATCTGCTCCGGGTTGAGTCCGAGCAGGGGTACGGCCGGCAGGCCCGGCAGGTTCAGCACCCCGGCGTCGTCGAGTTCGTAGTAATGACTCCCCTCGATGCGCCGCAGCGCGGCATCAGCCTCGAACTCTCGCTCCTGTTTGCGCTCGAGGTCTTCCTTCAACGTCAGCGTGATGATCAGTCGCGTACTGCGCTCGGCACGCAGCTCTTCGGGCTCTTCCGCCGGTACCGGGCCGAACTGTGATGGCAGCGGCTCCTCCTCCTCGGAGAGCGTCGAGAACTCGGTTCCCTCTGCACCTTGCCGTCGTAGCTGTTCGATCTGCCTGAGCGCCTGCGCACGCTGTTCCGGTGGCAGCTGGTCCAGCATGCGTTGCTGCTCGGGCGTCAGCTGCAATGACTGCGCGAATACGACAGTTGTCATCAACGCCAGCAACGTCGCCGAAGCAGCGCCTTTCCATGCGTTTTGCAGCAAGCGGGTCATCGCGAACTCCATTGAAAAAATGCCGTGAAGTCCGAATCGGTATCGCTCGTTGCATCATCATCCAGTCGGCCGTAGCCGAGACCGACATGGAATCGTCCGAAGCGCATTTCGCGCTCGTGAGAGACTTGCAGGTCCAGAAGGTCTTGTGGTGTCGGCGTCAGTGTGTGCCCTGGCTGCGGGGCGCCGTCTCGGTTAATTTCCATGTAGCGCAACGAGATGCTCCAGATATGTCCGGCGGATTGTACCAGCGTTGAGCCCAATGAGTAGGCCAAGGTGTCGCTATCGGCCGCGTGACCTATGGGGCGGCCCTCATACCGATAACCCGAGCTGTAGATCGGGTGCTCGTAGGCACAATCGGGCTTACGGTCGCTGAACCCGAATCCACCTTCGCGGCACATGGATTCCGATACTTCCAAATGAGTCCGATGATTTAGCCCGCCGATGGTGCCCCAGTGCTCAACGCCAAGCTGTCGGAGCCAGGAGCCTATTGGAAAGCTAGGAAAGCTCCTTTCGCTACCGTCCTCGCCGATCCATTGCATGTAGAGCGCGACCGGGATCTGCTTCGGCAACGTCCAGCGAATGTCGAATCCACCGAGCTGGTTACCGGGTTCATCCTCCAGGTTGATGTTGACGCCCCGGTTATCGTTACCGCGTAACAGGTCTATAAACGTGTCAAATTCGCAGGGACGATCATCACCGCACCACATGGCGGTCCGCAAAAAACCGATTTCAAGACCTGTTCGCGGTGGACGAATGCTCCCGCGAATGCCGAACAGCAGGGCGTCGTTGACACCCCTGTCGTCGTCGAGTTCGGTCATGAAACTCGTCAATGTCCACGGACCCATCCAGCTCAGCCACTTCGTTTCGAACGGCCGGCTGGCATTGCGCTGGATCGCTATCCCGGGTGTCGGCCTCGCATTCGTCGACAGGATCAGGCTGCCGTCGCGGCTCGGTCCCCACCAACGATCCTGCCAACCTGCCGTCAGTATCCAGTTGCCGAGCGCCGCCCCGACGTAGGTGCCGTCAAGCCGGAATTCCTCATCATCGAACGGATTGGCGGCATACCGTGCGCGAATATTCGCGGTGAAGCGCTTACCAAGCCAGCTCAGGCCCACCATGGCTTCGCCTTCCTCGCGTGGCGCGTACTCGAATGACCGAATAGCCCTCGGGTTCTCGGACGCAGACAAGGATGTCTCGTAGCGCAGCGATCCTGTCTCGAGTTCCCAGCCCACTCGGTGCCGGACCCGATCCCAGGAGTCCATCATCGACTCGTCCAGGCGTTCCCGGTTGGCCTCGGCCAGCGCCAGGTGAACGTCACCGTAAGACACCGGCCATGCGGTCAGGGGAATATTGATAACGCCTGAGTCATTGAGCAACTGCAGGTCGTAACGCAATCGCATGTCGCCGGGTGCGGCGAGCGGCTCGGCGAGCGACGCCAGGGGCACCGCTAACAACAGGGCTAGTAAGAACTTCGCCATTGCAGGTAGAAGCGGCCGTCGGAAAACGTCTCGCCGCTTGCCTCGTCGTCCAGCTCTTCGTAGCCAGCACCAATTTCGATCGTACCGAATGGGAATGCCCGGCTATGAGATACGTCGATACTCAAGATGTCTTGTGGCGTCGGCGTTAGCGAATGAAACGGATCAGGTCCGCCACCGCGGTTCAGTTCGCCGACTCTTAGCACGCCATGCCATTGGGTAATTTCGGTATCAACAAGCGTCGTGCCAACCGAAATCAACTCGGCATCCCCGTCGGCGCCGTGACCTATAGAACGATCCCGATATCGATAACCCGTTCGGTAGTTACCGTGGTTGTACGCGCAATTGAATCGTTTGCTGGACTCATAGAACTGACACGTCGTGCCCGCAAACTCAGCAAAAGCCGTGGTCGACCAGCGATCTGCAATAAGACCCGACCACTCGACGCCGAACTGACCCATGAAGCGGCTTGGAAAACCACCCGCCTCGTCCTCACCGATGAACTGGGTGTAGAAGGCTACGGGCCAGGATAACGGTGACCAGCGAATGTCGACGCCGGCGAGCTGATTGCCGGGTTCGTTCTCGATACTGATATCGTCGTCGCCCCGATTGTCTTTGCCGAGCAATAAATCGATAAATGTATCCAGATCGCAGGGCCTGTCCTTGCCGCACCACTGCGCTGACCGCGAGAGGCCAATCTCGAGCGAGGGTATCGGTCGGAAATTGACCCGCATGCCCCAGAACTGCGCATCGCGGACGACGCGATCATGCTCGAGAATGCCGAACATGAGGCTAAGGTCCCAGGGACCCAGCCAGCTCAGCCACTTCGTCTCGAACGCGTCAGTAAATACGCGGTCGAAAGTGACCGACGGAATCGGCCGCGCGTTGTTGCCCAGGATCAGGCTGCCGTCCCAGCCAGGGCCCCACCAGCGCTGTTGCGTGCTCGCAGCCACTGACCAGTTGCCGACGACGATGCCGATCATTGTGTCGTCGGCTCTGAGGTCCTGGCTGTCCTGGTCGGAGTCGACGCCCTGGACATTGAAATCGATGCTGAACCAGTTCCCGATGTAGCTGATTCCGGCGGATGCATCGATATCGCCGCGGGGCGTGTCCTGGAAGCCGCGAATGCTCGTCGGCTTCTCCGCTACGGCGAGCCTGGACTTTACGGTCAGCTGGTGCGTGCGTGTCTCCCATGCCGCGCGATCACGCACACGCGCCAGCGCATTAGCGACGCCGGCGGACAGCTTCGTCTCGTCGACGTCATTGACGTCTTCGAGCATCGGGCCCCAGGCCAACGGCCAGGTCGTTGTCGGCCCCTTGATGATACCGGCGTCCGCCAGGCGCTGGATGTCATGGCGCAATGCCATGTCGCCGGCAGGAATCGTCGGGCCCGCCGTGGCCGATGACGCCGCCAGCGCCAGCATGATCAGCAAACGCCTCATCTGGCGAGTTTCTTGCCGAGCTCGACGCCCCACTGATCGAACGAGTCGATGCCCCAGATCACACCTTCGACGAACACCTTGTGCTCGTAGAGTGCGATGAGCTGGCCGAGCACCTCGGGTGTCAGCTGTTCGAAGTGAATCGTGTTGCTCGGACGATTGCCGACATGCACCCGGTGCGGCTCGATATCATCGTCCGTCGTCCCTTCCATAAGGGCTCGAGCCTGTGCGTTGCAGTTGGCGATCGCCAGCTCGTGCTGCGCCTGCGAATTACCTGATGTTCTCGCGGGCAACAGGAAGTCAACAGGCACGAGCCGTGTACCCTGGTGCAGCAACTGCATGAACGAATGCTGCGCGTTGTTGCCTGCCTCGCCCCAGATAATCATGCCTGTATCGCAGCGCACGGACTTGCCATCCATGCGCACGCTCTTGCCGCTCGACTCCATTTGCAGCTGCTGCAGGTAGGCCGGAAAGCGTTCGAGGCGGTTGTCGTAGGGCAGAATCGCCTGGCTCACGGCACCGAAGAAATTGTTGTACCAGATACCGAGCAGAGCCAGCAGCACTGGCATGTTCTCCTCAAACGGTGCCTGGCGGAAATGCAGGTCCATGCGGCGGCCACCCGAGAGCATCGCGTTGAACACGTCCATACCGACGACGAGCGCAAGCGAGAGCCCCACGGCCGACCACAACGAGTAGCGCCCGCCGACCCAGTCCCAGAATCCGAAACGGAAATCGGTGCGGATGCCGAACTCGTCCATTGCTTCGTGATTAGTCGATGCGGCGACAAAATGATACTGGACGGCCAGCTCATCGAGCTGTTCCACGAGCCAGTCGCGCGCGGCCTGCGCGTTGGTCATGGTCTCTATCGTTGTGAAGGTCTTCGAGCACACGACGAACAGGGTCGTCTCGGCTTCCAGCTCCTTTTTCAGATCAACAAGCTGCGTGCCGTCGATGTTCGACACGCTGTGAAATCGCATGCCGTCCTGCCAGTATGGCCTGAGCGCCCGGCTCGCCATGACGGGGCCGAGGTCCGAACCGCCGATGCCAATATTGACGATGTCGGTCAGCCGCTTCCCCGTACTGCCCGTGATCGCGCCGCTATGAACGTCCTCGACGAACGACTCCATGCGCGTGAGCACTTCCCACACTTCAGGCACACCGGGCGTCTCGAGCGCAACGGTGTCCGAGATCTTGGCACGCAGCGCACCGTGAAGCACCGCGCGATCCTCGGTCGTGTTGATGTGCGCGCCCGTGAACATGCCCTCGATTGCGGCGGTCACATCGGCCTGCTTCGCTAGCTGCACGAGCAGCTTGCGCGTCGTGGCATTTACGTGCGTCCTCGAGAAATCAAGCACGAGGTCGCTGGCCTCGACGCTGTATCGCTCTACGCGCTTCTTGTCCCGAGAGAACAGCTCGCGCAACGTACGGTTCCGCATATCCTCACGATAGTGCTTCGCCAGGCCCTTCCAGGCGGCGAGATCGGTGGGATAGCGGGCAGAGAGTTTTCGGTCGGTATAGGCGTTGGCCACGCTTCGCTCTTAAGCAGTTCTTTTTAGATCAACCTTGTAGAACTCAAGATACCATTCGACGAAGCGTTTAACACCGACTTCGATGGGCGTGGCGGGCTGGTAGCCGACGTCTGCCACCAGGTCCTCGGTATCGGCCCAGGTGTCCGGCACATCGCCCGGCTGCAGCGGCAAGAGGTTCTTCTCGGCCTTTTTCCCCAGGCGGTCTTCAATGGCGCCAATGTAATCCATAAGTTCGACGGGCTGCTGGTTACCAATGTTGTAAATTCGATATGGCGCCCTGCTCGTGCCCGGATCCGGCGTAGCGGGATCCCAGTCGTCGTTCGGCGTCGCCGTATTGTCCATTGTGCGTATCACGCCCTCGACGATGTCGTCGATATAAGTGAAGTCGCGCCTGTGGTTGCCGAAGTTGAACACATCGATCGGTTTACCTTCGATGATGTTCTTCGTGAACATGAACAGTGCCATGTCGGGTCGACCGAACGGGCCGTACACCGTGAAAAATCTCAGGCCCGTCGTCGGAAGCTCGTAGAGATTTGAATAGGTGTGCGCCATGAGCTCGTTCGCTTTCTTGGTCGCACCGTACAGCGCCAGTGGATGATCGACGTTCTGGTGAATCGAGAAAGGCATCGTCGTGTTTGCCCCGTACACCGAACTCGACGACGCATAGACGAGATGCTCTACATTGTGGTGCCTGCAGCCTTCAAGTATGTGCAAGGTGCCGACGACGTTGCTGTCGATGTACGCATGCGGGTTCTCGAGGGAGTAGCGCACGCCCGCCTGTGCCGCCAGGTGTACGACCTTGTCGAACTTCTCTTTCGCAAACAGCGATTCGATCGCGTCTCGATCGGCAAGGTCGATACGGCACATGGAAAATCCGTCGTACTTGTCAAGAACTGCCGCGCGCGCTTCTTTAAGGGCCACATCATAGTAGTCATTGAAGTTGTCGAGACCGACGACCGTATCGCCGCGCTCAAGCAGCTGCTTCGCCGTTGAGAAGCCGATAAAACCGGCGGCGCCTGTTACGAGAATTTTCATGAATCATTCCAGTCAAAGTCGGTCATCGACGTCTTCCGGCGACAACACGTACTTGATGTCGTAGAGCACGGCATCGTCCTTGCAGAACGCGCGAATACCGTCAGCACCGAGCGCCCTGAATTCGTCGTGCGCGACGGCAACGATGACAACATCATACGCCCCTTTCTCCGGGGCAGCGACGAGGTCCAGGCCGTATTCCTGTTTCGCTTCATCGGCATCGACCCACGGATCATGCACATCGACCTCCGCACCGTAAGAGCACAGCTCGCTCACAATGTCCACGACCTTGGTGTTTCTGAGGTCCGGACAATTCTCCTTGAACGTGAGCCCGAGCATGAGCACCCTGGCACCGCGAGGTTGAATTCCCTTTTCGAGCATGCGCTTGACGACCCGCGACGCTACGTACAGCGACATGTTGTCATTGATGCGACGGCCCGCGAGGATCATCTGCGGGTGATAGCCGAGCTGTTGCGCCTTGTACGTCAGGTAGTAAGGGTCCACACCGATGCAGTGGCCGCCGACGAGCCCCGGACGGAACGGCAGGAAATTCCATTTCGTGCCGGCAGCCTCGAGCACCTCCTCGGTATCTATCCCGACACGCTCGAAGATCATCGCAAGCTCATTGACCAGGGCGATATTTACGTCGCGTTGCGTATTCTCGATGACCTTGGCGGCCTCCGCGACCCTGATACTCGACGCCTTGTGCGTACCGGCCGTGATGATCGAATCGTAGACCGTGTCGATGAACTCGGCGGCCTCGGGCGTCGACCCGGATGTCACCTTGAGAATAGACGGCAGCCGATGCTGCTTGTCTCCGGGGTTGATGCGCTCGGGGCTGTAACCGACAAAGAAGTCGTCGTTAGTCTTGAGGCCCGAGCCTTTCTCGAGGAACGGCACACAGAACTCCTCGGTCGCTCCCGGGTACACGGTGGACTCGTAGACGACAATGTCGCCTTTTTTGAGCACACCGCTTAGCGCGTTGCTTGCCGCGCGTAGTGGCGTAAGCAAAGGCCTGTTGCCATCACCGATCGGTGTCGGCACGGTCACGACATAGAAATTGCAGTCGCTGATCGCGTCGACACTCGATGCATAGCTCAGGTGCCTGGCTTCCGCCAGTTCCTCGCTCGAACACTCGAGCGTGGAGTCGCTGCCACCCTCGAGTTCAGCCACACGATCTTCATCGATGTCGAATCCGACGGTCGGGTATTTCTTGCCGAACTCGACAGCCAATGGCAGGCCGACGTAGCCGAGCCCAATGATGCCGATGCGGAGTTTATCGAGGTCAAAAGCCATGCAGGATCTCGCAGGGAATTCAGGGCTTAATTATCACACTTGGCGTGAAGTTTCGCCTCACTGTTTCAAAGTGCGCGATACAACCGCTCGTAAGCGTCCGCCATGACGTCGGCCGTGTAATTCCTGGCCAGCTCAATATTGTTCTGTCGCATCCGGCCGCGCAGTTCGTCATCGTCGATAACCCTGGCCAGCGCAGAGAACAGCGTCCCGGCATCTTCGGGAGCCACGAGCAGGCCATTGACACCCTCTTCGACGATCCCTGGTATTCCCCCGACGTTGGACGCGACGATCGGCAGCCCGAATTGCAGCACGTCGAGCAGCACCGAGCCCAGTGCCTCGTGCCGCGACGGGAACACGAACAGGTCGAAGCTCGCGAGATAATCGCCGACGTTGTCGACCCAGCCCACGAGCTCGATATTGTCGAGTTCCCCGATCTCTTCCCTGTAACGCTGCTCATCCCGCCCATCGCCGCACAACAGGAAATGCCAGTCCGGGCGCTCGCTCGCGGCGCGATGTGCAACCTCGATGATCGTCGATTGCCCTTTATGAGAATGATCAAGTGCGCCGACGTTGCCAATCAGGATTTTGCCGGGCCGTTCGGCACGAATCGCGGCGACGACCTCCGGGTCCGCGCCGAAGCCCGCATTCGCGCTCGGAATCGTTACTGGCTCAAGATCCAGGCCCCAGGGATGCATCGCCTCGACAACGGCGCCTGTGAGTGCGACGACCCGCGCCGCCCGGCGATACGCCATCGATCGAATAAGCGTTATCGGCTTATCGGGCACCACGCGGCGCGTAATGATGTAGGGAATACCGAACAGCAGGTTGCCGAGCAGCGCGCTGTAGACCGTGCGCCCGTCGTGCGCGTGCACGATGTCGCTGCCACGTGTCGCAAGCCCGCACGCGAGCGGATTCGACGCCACTTCGCGAATTTCGAGGCCCGGAAGGCCGGTACACTTTTCAGCGAGCACATGCCCTTTGCGCACGACAAGCCGCTGCTGAGTACCCCGTTCCGCCAGTGTGCGCACAAGCAACTCGGTCTGCCGCTCGCCACCGCGAAATGTGGCTGCGAGATTGAGGTGGCAGATCATTGACATGCGTATCGCGGGCCCAACCCGCTGCTGGCCCTACCCCAGGTACCAGAGTGCCAGCAGACCCGTGATGCTCATCGTGATCGTGTACGGTATCGCCATGATGACCATTCGGCCATAAGACAGGCGAATCAGAGGCGCCAGAGCCGACGTCAGCAGGAACAGGAATGCTGCCTGGCCGTTCGGAGTCGCCACACTCGGGATATTCGTACCCGTGTTGATCGACACCGCGAGCGCCTCGAACTGCGGGCGCGTCAGGTCGCCAGCCTTGAACATCTCCTCGACCTCGCCGATGTACACCGTGGCCACGAACACATTGTCGCTGATCATCGAAAGCACACCGTTCGCGGAATAGAACAACGCCTCCTGGGTCTTACCCTCATAGGTCATCACCCAGTCGATAACGGGCTTGAACAGGCCCTGGTGATCGATGACCGCAACGATCGCGAAGAACACGACAAGGAGTGCTGTAAACGGCAACGCTTCTTCGAACGCGTGGCCGATACGATGCTCTTCGGTGATGCCGCTGAATGCCGTAGCAAGTACGATGACCATAAGGCCAACGACGCCGGGTTCCGCCAGGTGAAACCCGAGCGCGATAACCAGGAGTAACGCCACGATAACCTGCACGATGATTACCGCGCTTTCTCCCTTGGTGCGTTTTTCGGTCATCTCACGATCGTAGTCTTCGAGCACCTCGCGCACTTTCGGCGACAACTTGGTGCCGTAGCCAAACCAGCCGGTCAACTCGAGCAGCATACAGGTCAGCAGGCCGACGACGAGCACGGGCATCGAGATGTGCGCCATTTTGAGGAAGAACTCGACGAATTCCCAGTCCATGATCTCGGCAATCAGCAGGTTTTGCGGTTCGCCGACCATTGTCGTAACACCGCCGAGCGCCGTGCCCACGGCGCCGTGCATCATAATGCTGCGCAGGAACGCGCGAAATTGCTCGAGATCGGCGCGCTGCAGTTCGTGGACCTCGTCATCCGAGTTGTGGTCGTGGCTCTGTCCGAATTTCTTGCCCGATGCGACCTGGTGATAGACGCCGTAAAAGCCGACGGCCACAGTGATAATCACGGCCGTCACGGTCAGGGCGTCGAGAAACGCCGACAGAAATGCCGCCGCGAACGAGAACATCACCGACAGCAGGATCTTGGAACGCACGCCCAGCAGGATCTTTGTGAACGTGAACAGCAGCATTTCGCGCAGGAAGTAGATACCCGCCACCATGAACATAAGCAACATGATGACCGGGAAATTTACTTCGGCTTCGTGGAACACCATTTCCGGAGTCGCGAGACCCAGGATAATCGCCTCGAAGGCGATCAGTCCGCCGGGTCCCAGCGGATAACACTTTAGCGCCATCGCCAACGTAAAAATGAACTCGAGGACGATCACCCAACCCGCGATAAACGGGTCGTAAGTCACGAGAATAGGATTGAGGATCAGGAACAGGACGATTGTGAGCTTGTACCAGTGCGGCGAATTGCCGAGGAAATTGCCACGAAATGCGTCTGTCAGCGTATGGACCATGTATTTTCTTTCCTGTTTTTATGGGCTTGGCGCGGGCCAGCGGTCGATTCTAGTCAAAATCCCAGACGCACGCACCGGATTTGCGGATTTTCTCGAGCATGGCGTCGTGCGCGGCCGCTTCTTCGGGGCTCGCCTCGATGACGACCAGATCAAAATTCGCGGCGCTGGCTGCGCTCAGCGTGCCGCCGTTGTGCGCCTGTGCGCCCTGCCCGCGGTCGATGACGGCGTCTGGCTCTTCGTCCAGCAGCAGCAACGACTGGCCGCCAGTCATCGCAAGATAGACGTTCGCCAATAGCTCGGAGTCGATCAGCGCCCCATGGACGTCGCGCTTGGAGGCGTCGACCTCGTATCGCTTGCAGAGCGCGTCGAGACTGTTGCGCTGCCCGGGATGCAACTCCCTCGCCAGCGCCAGCGTATCGAGCACGGTGGCATGGTCCTCGATGCCGGGTTTCGGGTGCTCCATGAGCGCGAGCTCATGCTCAATGAAGCCGACATCGAACGGCGCGTTGTGGATCACGAGTTCGGTGTCCCTGACGAACTCGAGGAACTCGTCGACCACCTCGTGGAATCGCGGCGCTGTTTCGAGATCGGCGCGGCTGATGCCGTGCACCGCCTCGGCGCCCTCGTCGATGTCGCGGTCCGGGTTCAGGAAGCGATGGAACTCGCGGCCCGTCAGGCGTCGGTTGACGAGCTCGACGCAGCCGATCTCGATGATGCGGTGGCCCTGTGCCGTCGAGAGGCCCGTGGTTTCGGTGTCGAGTACGATCTGTCTCATAGTTCGTCGATGCCCTGGTTGGCGAGCGCATCGGCCTCTTCGTTGCCTGGGTTGCCGTCGTGGCCCTTCACCCAGACCCACTTAATCTCGTGTCGCGCCGCCGCTTCATCAAGCGCCTGCCACAGATCCTGGTTCTTGACGGACTTTTTCGCGGCCGTTTTCCAGCCACGCTTCTTCCAGTTCGACATCCACTCATTGATGCCGTCCATGACGTACCTGGAATCCGTGTGCAGGACGACGCTGCGCTTGCCACGTAATGCGTTCAGCGCCTCAATGGCTGCCGTCAGCTCCATACGGTTGTTGGTCGTCTCGGGATCGCCACCGTGCATCGTCTTGCGATGATGGCCGGCGATGAGCAAAGCGCCCCAACCGCCCGGGCCGGGATTACCCCTGCACGCCCCGTCGGTGTAGATCTCAACTGTTCTGGTCAAAGCGGATTCGTGAAACTCGTGTGGATGGCTCGGCCAGCCCGGCGACGACCTTCGGCTTGCGCCGCCACAGCGGCCGCACCGGCGTCAATGTGCCGACCCGTTTTTGCGCCGTGAGCATATAGCATGCCGCAAGCTCGGGCCACCACGCCTGGCCGCGCCGCTCCCACTTGTTCGAGCCACCCGCCTTGTTGCCCGGCAGCGGCCAGCGGAAGAAGTAGCGCAACGACCCCTGGATGCGCATGTCGAGCAGTTGCAGCCAGTCGCGAAGTCGGCGATCCGAAATGAGGTTGTCGGCGCCCGGCGGCAGGCCGGCGCCCGGAACCAGCCGTCGCAGCCCCCACAGGCCACCCGTTTTGAAGCCCAGGATCACGACCTGGCCATTCGGCCTGAGCACTCGGTCCACCTCGCGCAGGATGGCGTGCGGGCGTTCGCTGTAATCGAGCGTGTGTGGCAGCAGCACGGCATCGATCGAGTCACTCTCGACCGGCAGCCTGTGCAGTTCGGCCACTGCCGAGGGCGCCCCCAGCACCGTTTCGGCAATCACCGAGCAACGCTGCGTGCGTGTGAAGCGCATAAATGTGCGATTTTCGCCCCACATACCGAGCTGCAGGCACTGTTCGCCGAAAATACCGTCCAGCGCCTCCTCGACGACACGCGCTTCGAGCTGCAGCAACGCCTGTCCCAGCGTTGTTTTCAGCCACTCTTGCTCCATTTGTGAACGAACTACTTGCACAAGTCGATTCCCTCAGTACGATAGCTCGATGCTTAACGTAATGCCGCCTTCGATTCAGCGATTATCGCAGAGATTTACCGCCCTTGGCGCCACGAGCGTCACCTTTTTCTGCCTGGCGATCGCTGCCGCGCCGGTGTCGGCCAGCCCCGCTTTCGTCGACGGCATGCCGGCCGCCATTGCCGAAGCCGGCCCGACACTGAACCTGATTTCGCCCATCGAGGGCGCCAGCCTGCCTTCGTCGCCGGCCGGTCCCGGGGACGTGCTCGCCAAGCTGCGGCGCAGCTTCGAGCTGACCTACGACGACAATCCGCGAACCGCGGCCGAACTCAAGTGGTTCGCCAGGCACCCGGAATACCTCAACAGGGTATTCACACGTGCCCGGCGCTACCTGCCCTACATTGCCGCCGAACTACAGCGTCGCGATCTGCCCATGGAGCTGGCACTGCTGCCCATCGTCGAAAGCGCCTACGACCCGTTTGCCTATTCGCATGGCCGGGCGGCAGGGCTCTGGCAGATGATCCCGGGCACGGCAAAGCGATTCGGTATCAAGCAGAACTGGTGGTACGACGGCCGTCGTGACGTGGTCGACTCGACGCGCGCCGCGCTCGATTACCTCGAGTATCTCGAGGAACTCAATGACGGCAACTGGCTCAACGCCATCGCCTCCTACAACTCGGGCGAAGGCAACGTCCTGCGCGCCGCCCGCCGCAATCGTAACGCGGGCAAGCCCATCGACTTCTGGTACCTGAAACTGCCCAGAGAGACGAGCATGTATGTGCCGAAACTGCTCGCCCTCGTCGAGATCGTCAGCGACCCGGCCAAGTACAACCTGACGCTGCCTGCCGTGCTCGACGAGCAGCAGTTCGTCGTGACAGACATCGGCACCCAGCTCGATCTTTCACTGGCCGCCGAACTGGCGGGCGTCGACGTCGACACCGTGTACCAGTTCAATCCGGGCTACAATCGCTGGTCGACGGATCCGGCGGGCCCGCATCGGCTCGTGATGCCGATCGACGTCGCGCCGCAGTTCCAGGCGGCGCTCGACGAGGTGCCCGAGAGCGAGCGTGTGCGCTGGAAGCGCCACAAGGTCAGGAACGGCGAGGCAATCTCGCAGATTGCGCAGAGGTACAACACGACCGTGTCCACGATCCGTGCCGCGAACAACCTGCGCGGCAATACGATCCGGGCCGGCCACTACCTGATGATCCCGGTCGCGAAGAAACCGCTGAGCGCTTACAGCAAGAGCGCCGATGCGCGACTTGCGAAGACGCAGAATCGCAAACGCAAGGGCAACAAGGTCGAACACGTCGTCAGCAACGGTGAGAGCTTCTGGACAATTTCACGACGTTACGGGATCACGCACCGGCAGCTTGCCGCCTGGAACGGCATGGCTCCCGGAGACACGCTGTCCGTGGGCAAGCGGCTCGTCGTCTGGACCGACGCATCGCCTGCCGGGCCGGCGACTTCACCAGTCTCGGCGACGGGCAATACAACGCGCAAGCTCCGTTACACGGTGCGCAACGGCGACTCGCTGTACCTGATCGCACGCAAGTTTCGCGTTGGCATCGACCAGATTGCGCGCTGGAACCAGATCGACAAGAACAAGATACTGCGGCCGGGTCAGAAGCTGACCATGTACGTGGATGTAACCAAGCAAAGCAGCTAATAAATTCGGGGAAAGACTATGGGCTTCATGGCCGGCAAGAAGGCGCTCATTGTGGGCGTCGCAAGTGATCGTTCCATCGCGTCGGGTATCGCGGAAGCCTTCGCGCGCGAAGGCTGCGAGATCGCATTCACCTACCAGAATGACAAGCTTAAAGGGCGCGTCGAAAAACTCTCAACGCGCCTGGGCCAGAACACCGAGCTGCTGTTCCCTTGCGACGTCACGAGCGATGAGGAAATCGACGCCGTGTTCGCCGGACTCGGCAAGCACTGGGACGGCCTCGACATCCTGGTTCACTCGGTCGGCTTTGCGCCCCGCGAACAGCTGGCAGGCGGATTCACCGAATCAGTCACGCGCGAAGGCTACGCGATCTCTCACGATATCTCGGCCTACAGCCTTGCTGCCCTCGCGAAGGCAGCATTGCCCATGATGGAAGGCCGTAACGCGGCTATCGTCGCGCTGACCTACGACGCCGCAACCAAGGTCGTGCCCAACTACAACGTCATGGGTCTCGCGAAAGCGAGCCTCGAGTCCTGCGTACGATTCCTGGCGGCGGATCTGGGTCCCAAGGGTATCCGCGTCAATGCGATCTCGGCGGGCGCCGTGAAAACCCTCGCGGCAGCCGGCATCGGCGGCTTCCGCAAGATGCAGGCATACGGCGCCAAAGCCGCGCCGCTGCGCCGCAACGTTACGATCGAGGAAGTAGGCAATACGGCGGCGTTCCTTTGCTCGGACCTGGCATCGGGCATCACCGGCGAAACCACCTTCGTCGACGCGGGCGTCAACATCATGGGCATGGTGTTCGACGAGGACTAATCCCCTTATTTCAGGCCGCTTCTTCGGCCTGTTCGAGGTCGCCGTCGATGTGCACCTTGGTGCGCTCGCCCTCCAGTCGCGCGACGATCGTGGCGCAACAGGTGTCACCCCAGATGTTAATGCTCGTCCGGCACATGTCGAGAATCCGGTCGAACACCATGAGCACACCGATCGCTTCCACAGGTAACCCGACGGCCGCGAGAATGATCGCGATCGCGACGAGCGATGCCGACGGCACGCCGGCAACGCCGATCGACGTAAGCAATGCGATTACGACGATCGAGAACTGCACGCCCAGGCTGAGTTCGAGCCCGTAGGCCTGCGCAAGAAACACGGCGGCCGCACATTCGTAGAGCGCTGTGCCATTCATGTTCACGGTCGCGCCCAGCGGCAGTACAAAACTCGAGATCTTGTTGGAGACGCCGATCTCGTCTTCGACGCAGTCCATCGTAATCGGCAACGTGGCCGATGAAGATGCCGTCGAAAACGCCGTCAGCATGGCCGGTGAGGCGGCCGACATCGTCTTGAACGGCCGCACCTTGCCGATGAACCGCAACATAATGGGCAGGGTCACGAACGCGTGGAATAACAGTGCGCCAAACACCGAAAGTGCAAATGTCGCCAGCGGTTTTGCCGCATCGAAGCCGGCTGTTGCCATGACTTCGGCAACGAGGCCGAACACGCCAATCGGAGCAAACTTCATGATGAACTCGGTCATGCTCATCATTACGTGGAACACGCCATTCCAGAAATTGAACAGGGGTTCGGCAAACTGGTGCGCCAGGTGCGTCATGAAGTAACCGAACAGGATCGAGAAAAAGATCATGCCAAGCATCTGCCCGTTGGCCGCCGCAAGAACGACGTTGGCGGGCACCATGCGCTTGAATACCTCGGCGACGTCACTAACGCCCTTGCCCTCGACGCGGCTCGAAATATCGGCCGTGTCGGCCTCCAGCGCGAGCATTTCCCCTGCTGGCTCGCCATCGACGATGCCGGGTGACACGACGTTGATGATGATCAGGCCGACGAGAATGGCTGCGAGCGTGGTCGTCGCGTAAAACAGCAGCGTCTTGCCGCCCAGCGCGCCGAGGTTGCCGCCCGAGCCAATGCCAGCCACGCCGACGATAATCGACGATGTGATCAACGGCACGATGATCATCTTCAGGCCGTTCAGGAAGATCTGCCCGACGTAGTCGAACATCGACACGAAAGGAATGCCGAAGAAGTTTGGCGCGAAATCCGGCGTAGTAGCCGATTTCACGGCGGTTCCTGCAATGACCGCCAGAACGATCGCTATCAGGATCTGCCAGTGCAGTGCCAGTCTGGGCATAACCCCCCCGTCGCGGCTTTCGCGCCGCTGTTAACTATTGCGGCAGAGCTTACTGGAACAAGTCTTGCGCGGCCAGCGCGTCCTCGTTGATGACGATGTCTGCATCGGCCCGCAGAGCCTGGACGAAAGCGATGAACTCCCCTACGCCAGACTGGTCGGCGAGCTGCAGCTTGCCGGCATCGCGATCCGCCAGCGGAATCGCTTCAGGCCTGCCCGGCATGACGGCGTCAACGCTGTAGATCGTGAATCCGCCATCACCATTACGCGTGCTGCCAACGGCGGGGCTACCCTGGGTTGGCTTAACGGCTGTAAAAACTGCGACCGAGATGAACTGGTCCAGATCCGTGGCATCACGCCGCAAGACCATTGGCGCTTCGACTGTCGCGCCGATGTTCTCAGCGGCCGCCGCAAACTCCTCGCCCGTCTCGACTGCGGCCACCATGGCGTCGGCCTTCTCGCTCATGAGCGCCTCGGACTGCTCCAGCCGCAGTTGTTCGGAGACCTGGTCGCTCACTTCTTCGAGCGGCTGGCGTGTCGCTTCGTTGTGCCTTGTCACGGCAAATACGGCCGAGCGATTGGCGTCGATTTCGACAATCTCGGAAAGCAGGTCGCCGGCCAGGATCGACTCGTCGAAAATAGCATCGATGACGACCTGGCTCTCGCCCAGCGGCTCGCCGCCGAGGCGCGTGAAGCCTTCCACGGTTTTGACCTCGGCATCGATCGCCGTTGCCAGCGCCTGGATATCACCTGCGTCAAACAGCGAATCCGACAAGCGGCGCTCAAGATCGCGATATAACGATTCGGACTGTTGCTCCTGGAGTTCCGTAACGAGTTCGCCACGAACCTGTTCCAACGGAGACGGGCCGCGCTCGAGAATGCGATCAAGCCGAATAATGTGGAATCCGAAGTCGGTTTTGACGGGACCTTCAATCGCGCCTTCCTCCATCGAGAAGATCGAACCGCCAAGTTCGCCCGGCAGCTGGGTACGCGTCAGTACGCCGAGGTCGCCACCGTTCGTTGCGGTGCCACCATCGTCTGAATTGTCACGCGCCAGGTCCTCGAACGACTCGCCTGCCTGAGCGCGTGCCAGCAGGTCCGCGGCTTTCGCCTCGGCTGCGTCTTCGTCGTCACCGAACAGGACCAGGATATGGCGCGCCTGGCGCTGCTCGTCCTGCAGGTAACGGTCCTTGTTGAACTCGTAGTATTCCTGCAGGTCTTGCTCGCTGATGCTCACGCTCGAGGCAACATCGCTGCGCAGGATCTCCACGTACTCGACATCAGCCGTTTCAGGCAGCTGGAATAGCGTCGGGTTGTCGGCGTAGTAGGCCAGGATCAACTCGTCGGTTACTTCGATCCCGTCAGCAACCGCTGCGCCGTCGAGATTGGCCATCGTAACGACGCGCTGCTCCCCCGCAAGGTTCAGGAAGCGGCGGTACTGCGCCGGTGACACGAGGGCCGACCCGCGTATCGCGCGTTGCAGCTGGTCACGCCGCAGCGACAGGCGCTGCGCGGCTTCGAATTGCGCCGGCTCGTAGCCCTGCTGGGCCAGCAACTGGCGATAGGTTTCCATGTCGAACCTGCCGTCGACCTGGAACTGTGGCGCACGCTGGATCAGCATCGTTATCTGGTCGTCAGTGATCCGGTAACCTGCTTCGTTGAGATAGTTATCGATCACACGCTGCTGGATGAGCTGCTCGAGTATGTTCCTGCGCAACTGTCCCCGGTATTCCTCGGGCAATTCCATCAGTTGCGGGTTCGCCTGCAACTGGTCGCGGTAGGCGTTCTCGAACTGCGCGATACCGATGTCGACGCCGTCAACCTTGGCCGCGAAACTTGAGCCAATGAAACTGTAGTTCAGGCCTACGAAAACGAACGAGGCACCAATGACGGCCAGGATCGAGATCGCAATCCAGCCAGTGAACTTTTCACGAATATTCTGAAGCATATCGAGGAGTCTTTATTACCGTGGAAACGGGACATGCCCGCTGTCAGACGAGGCCGGGCATTCTATATGAGCCGGCCCTGAAAAAAAATGGCCCCTACCCTTACAGGCGGGGCCATTTTCAAGATGGCGGAGCGGACGGGACTCGAACCCGCGACCCCCGGCGTGACAGGCCGGTATTCTAACCAACTGAACTACCGCTCCGAATTCTGGTGGGTGCTGACGGGATCGAACCGCCGACCCTCGCCTTGT
>Ga0265303_10000695_pt1 | contig 19573 bp, 15 predicted proteins | sample Helome_2_FD_192494 | JGI IMG/M metagenome (GOLD analysis project Ga0265303, IMG submission 192494) | Marine sediment microbial communities from subtidal zone of North Sea - Hel_20160317 (Illumina Assembly) | ecosystem: Environmental > Aquatic > Marine > Subtidal zone > Sediment ... | reverse complement strand
AGGGCATTCCAGCTCCTGATCGGTACGGACAATTTTTAACTTATTATACAAATTATGTAGCCCTTATTCGCTCCACAACGGTTTCGGTTCGCATACTGTAACGCAATTAGAAATATCCGAAACGCAGTTCAACCCCTCCTGATTCGAAACTTCGTGGACTGGGCTCAGCCGCGCATGCGCTCCGCTTTAGGGTCGTACAAGGCCGATAAGCTGGCGGTCGCCGGGATGCGTTCACCGCCTACGTCGATTTCGAATTTACCGGCTTCGAGATATTCCCTGGTGACTTCTTCGTCGATCTCGATATAACCGAGCCCCACTGCCCCACCGAGGGTATGACCGTAATCGCCCGAAGTCAGGTGCCCGACGATCTCGTCATCACGCATGATCGGTTCGTGGTGGTAGAGTACTGCCTCCGGGTCCTGCAGCAGGAACTGCACCAGGCGCTTGTTCATGAAGCTGCGCGACTCTTTTTGTTGTAGCATCGCATCGCGGCCGATGAACGGAATTTTCTTGTCGAAGGCGAGCACAAAACCCATGCCACATTCCAGCGGCGTGTCGTGGTCGGCCACGTCGTGTCCGTAGTGTACGAACTTTTTTTCCATGCGACAGGAATTGAGCGCATGCATGCCCGCGAGTGTCAGACCGTGCGACTGACCCTTTTCCCACAGGGTGTCGAAAGCGTGACGTGCCTGGTCGACTGGAATATAAAACTCCCAGCCAAGCTCACCGACATAGGAAACGCGAGCTGCATAGCCTCGCGACATACCGAGCTCTACCGCGTGGAAATCGCCAAATGGAAAATTCTCGGTCGTCAAATCGTGATCGATGGTCTCGCTGAGCAGGGCTCGGCTATCGGGACCCATGACGCCGAGCATCGCCCAGCCATTGGTGATATCGCTGACGCAACAAAACTCGTCTTCGCCTATATGCTTTTTCAGCCAGTTCAGATCCTTGATGGTTTGCGCGGCACCGCTGATCACCCAGAATTCGTTCTCGGAAATGCGGGTAACCGTCAAATCGGCCTCTATACCACCACGCTCGTTGAGCCAGTGGGTGTAAACCATGCGCCCGGGCGCGACGTCAACGTCGGCGCTCGAAACCCGCTGCAATACACTGCAGGCATCACGGCCCTGTACCAGGTATTTTGAAAATGAGCTCTGATCAAACAAAACCACCTTTTCGCGCGCGGCGCGGTGCTCTGCGGCGCTATGCTCGAACCAGTTCTGCTTGCCGAAACTGTACTCGTATTCCGGGGTCACGCCCTCAGGCGCAAACCAGTTCGGCCGTTCCCAGCCGGCGGCCTCGCCGAAGCAGGCGTTATGCGCGATCAGCTTTTCATGCAGTGGCGAATGGCGCAGGTTGCGCGCGGTTTCCATCTGCTTGTAGGGATAATGGTGTTCATACAACAAGCCAAGAGTTTCGGTGACGCGATGCTGGATATATTTCTGCGTCGACTGGAATGGAAACATGCGGCGAATATCGTTACCCCACAGGTCCATCGGTGCGTGCCCGAGATGCATCCAGTCGGCGAGTGCACGACCGAGACCGCCCGAGGTCTGGATGCCGACCGAGTTGAGTCCGCAGGCAACATAAAAATTCTTTAACTCGGGTGCTTCGCCCATGTGAAACTGGTCGTCCGGGGTAAAACTTTCCGGGCCACAGAAAAAACTGCGCCAGCCGACATCCTGCAACATCGGCACGCGGTACATCGCGTTTTCCAGCACCGGCATGAATTGTTCATCGAGATGACCTTCCAGTTCTTCGAACGCAAAATCGAGCGGAATACCGTTTTGTCCCCACGGAACCGCGTTGGGTTCGAATGCGCCGATCAGCAGGCTGCCCGCGTCTTCACGGTAATAGGCGCATTTGTCGTGATCACGCATCACCGGCAGATCGCTCGGCAGGTCGTCGAGCTTTTCGGTATGCGCGTAATAATGTTCACAGGCATGCAGCGGCACGTTTACCCCGGCCATGCGCCCGATTTCGCGTCCCCATAAACCGGCGCAATTGACAACATAGTCGGCCTTGATTTCACCCTGGTCGGTGATGACACCGGTCACAACTCCATCGGCCTGGCTGATGCCGGTAACACGAACGCCCTCGAGGCACAGTGCGCCACGTCCGCGTGCGCCCTTGACGAAGGCCTGGGTGACGTCAACCGGACTTGCGGTGCCATCCTGTGCGACCCAGCTACCGCCCAGCAGGTCCCCGGTTTCGAGGTACGGATAGAGCGCCTTTATTTCCTCAGGGGTAACGATATCGACCCGGGTCACGCCGAACGCATTGTTCATCGCCGCGACGCGTTTCAGTTCCTCGAAGCGAGCCTCGCTGTGCGCGATCGATAACGATCCAACTTGTTTAAACCCGGTTGCTTGCCCAGTTTCGGCCTCGAGTTCGGTCAATACCGCCATCGAGTATTCACACAACCGCGCCTGCGATTCGTTGGCGCGCATGGTGCCGACCAGCCCGGCCGCATGCCAGGTCGTACCGCAGCTGAACTGGTTGCGTTCAAGTTGCACCACGTCGGTCCAGCCCAGCTTGGCAAGATGGTAGGTGACGCTGGAACCGATGACCCCGCCACCGATGACGATGGCGCTGGCTCGTTCAGGAATTTGCACGGACATCTGGAAACTCTCCGGTTACTGGTTATGTAATCTGCTCGATACCAAACCGCGTCAATAGCTGTGCAACCGCATCGAGCGCGCCGTTAATCTGTTCGGCGTCGATGCGACCAATGCAACCCATGCGAAAGCTGTCGGCCACGGTTAACTTGCCCGGATATATAACATAGCCCTGATCCTTGAGGCCATCATAAAATGCATTAAAGTCGAATTCTGGGTTAGTCGGCATATGAAAAGTAATGATGATAGGTGCCTGCAGTTCATCTGGTAACAGCGTTTTGAATCCCATCGCGCGCATCCCGGCAACCAGTAAATCGCAGTTGGCGCGGTAACGCCCACCCCGGCCCGCGACACCACCTTCAGCCTCATACTCTGTAAGCGCCTGGTCGAAGGCGAGCAGTACATGGGTTGGCGGTGTGAAACGCCATTGCCGGTTCTTCTGCATCGCACGCCACTGGTCGTAAAGATCGAGCACCAGCGACGGTGAATTGCCCTCGGTCTGCTCGAGTGCGCTTTCACGCGCAACGCAAAAGCCCATGCCAGGCGCGCCCTCGAGGCACTTGTTACTCGACGCGACTACCGCGTCGAACTCGATTTCCTGCGCATCGAGCGGCAGCGCTCCAAAGGCGCTCATCGAATCGATTAACAGGCTGCGTTTATGACGTGCAACGATCTCGGAGACTGCCTTGATCGGATTCAGGATTCCCGACGTGGTTTCGCAATGCACCACGACCACGTGACTGATAGTTGGATCGGCATCGAGCGTCGCATCGAGCTGATCGGTATCGACCGGTACGTCTTCTGCAGACTCTTGCACCAGGTAATCACGCTTGTAGTAATCGCAGATTTTTGCAATGCGCTGCCCGTAGGCGCCGTTGATCAGGATCAGCAGCCTGCCATCGGCCGGTACGAAATTGCCGATCATCGCTTCGACGACAAAAGTACCGCTGCCCTGCAACGGCACTGTGACATAACTGCCGCTACCATTGACGATCGCAACCAGGCGATCGAGGATGCGCGCGTTTAAATCGATGAAGGTCGCGTCGCGCGAGCCATAATCATGCAGCATCGCCTGCTTGACGCTGAGCGATGTGGTCAGCGGGCCCGGGGTTAGCAACCAGGGGTCACCACTCGGCGTGCTGGAAATATCGTTGGTATTGTCGGTCATGGATTAGCCTGTTCAGCGGTTGATTTGTTGCCATTTATAACGCTGATGCATACTATTCATCAAATCGATATAACTGATGCTTCAGATAGATTATGCCAATATCTCACGCCCACCTGCGCTCGTTCCACGCGGTTGCCACGCACGGCAGCTTCACCCGCGCCTCGGAAATGCTGAATATTACCCAGCCGACGCTATCCGGCCAGGTCAAAGAACTCGAGGAACGCTATGGCACCAAACTGTTCATACGCCACGGCCGACGCATCGAGCTGACCGATATCGGTAAATCGGCACTCAGCATTACCCGACACATGTTTCGCTATGAAGAAGAAGTCGAACACTTACTGCAATCGGCACGCGCCCTGACTTCGGGACTGCTGCGCGTCGGCGCCGATTCGCCCTATATCGCAACCCCCCTGCTGGCGCAGTTTCAGCGGCTGTATCCCGGTATCCAGATTTCGATTCAGTACGGCAACTCGCAACAGTTGATGGCCTGGATCGTATCGCGTAGCTGCGATGTGGCTTTCATGCCCAACATCCCGCAGGAAGATGAACGCCTCTACTCGATACCGCTGCCACCCGGCAGACTGGTAGTGTTCGTCAACCAGGACCATGACTGGGCCGAGCGACGCTCGGTAAAGATCGAGGAGTTGGTCACGCAACGCATCGTGCTGCGCGAGAAAGGCTCTCGTACACGCTCGATTTTCGAAGAGGCGATTTCTGGGGCTGGGCACTTGTTACCCGATGTCATGGAGATTAGCGGGCGCGAAGGCGTGCGCGAAGCGGTCGCGGCTGGTTTTGGAGTTGGTATTGTTGCCGAGAACGAACTGGTCGCCGACTCCAGGCTGCGCGCGTTACCGGTTAGCAACGCCGAGCTGGCGCATGCCGAGTATGTCGTTTGCCTGCAGGAAATGCGTAGTCTGCGCGTCAACGAGGCGTTTCTCGAGATGGTTAGCGCAAGCCAGAAAGATTCGAGCTAGTAACTCCCCCGAATCTATAGGTTAAATCGATAGATAACATATGTAATATCGATTTAACCTGATACAAAAAACTGTATATTGTGCATCCTGAATCAAACAGGACGGATTGGATATGAACACGCAAAAAACCAGTGTTAGCGTCAATGGACGCGACTATCAATGGCCCAGCAAACCGGTTGTGGTGGTTTGCATCGATGGTTCGGAGCCGGATTACATCGAGCAGGCAATTGCTGCCGGGGTGATGCCGTGGATGCAAAAGGTGGTCTCCAACCAGGGCAGCGACCTGCGCGCCCACTGCGTAGTGCCTAGTTTTACCAACCCGAACAATATTTCCATCGTCACCGGCGTTCCGCCAGTGGTGCACGGTATCTGTGGAAATTTTTATTATGACAAGGCCAACGATCGCGAAGTCATGATGAACGAACCCGAGCTATTGCGCACGCCGACTATCTTCAAGGCGTTTCAGGATGCCGGTGCGAAGATTGCGATCATTACCGCCAAGGACAAGCTGCGCCGCCTGCTCGGCAACGAGCTCAGCTTCGGCGAGGATGGCGCGATCTGCTTTTCATCGGAAAAATCGGACCAGGTCAGCCTCGAGGAAAACGGTATCGACAACGTGCTCGACATGGTCGGCATGGAAGTGCCGTCGGTGTACAGCGCCGAGCTTTCCGAATTCATCTTCGCTGCCGGCGTCAAGCTGATGGAAACGCAACGTCCCGACCTGATGTACCTGTCGACCACCGACTACATCCAGCACAAGTTTGCCCCTGGCAGCGACGGCGCCAATTCGTTTTACGCGATGATGGACAAATACTGGGCGCAGCTCGACGCGCTCGGCGCGGTGATTGCGTTAACCGCCGATCACGGCATGAACGCCAAGCACGATGCAGCCGGCGAGCCCAATATCATTTACCTGCAGGATCAAATGGACCGCCTGCTGTCGCCTGGCGCAGCACGCGTGATCCTGCCGATTACCGACCCTTACGTCGTGCATCACGGCGCGCTGGGTTCCTATGCCACGGTCTACCTGCCTGACGACGCCGATGTCGATCAATTGAAAATGCAGCTTGCGGATTTAGACGGTATCGATGCCGTCTACGGCAACCGCGAGGGTTGCGAGCGCTTCGAACTGGCGCCGGACCGCATGGGCGACCTGATCCTTGTCTCGGGCAAGCATGTCGTCATCGGCACCACCGCCTCACGCCATGACCTGTCGGGACTCGACGTGCCGCTGCGTTCGCATGGCGGTGTCACCGAACAGGTGGTTCCACTGATCATCAGCAAGCCGGTGAGCGGGCTCGACCAGGGTCGTCAGTTGCACAACTACGACGCCTTCAACGTCGCACTCAATTACGCTCGCCACTGAGCAAGCCAACTAACTCGGAAATCCGTTATGACTACAAGACACGAAAAAATGCGCATCGCTGGTGAACTGGTCGATGGCGATACCGGTAAAAATATCGAGGTTCTCAATCCCTACAATGGCGAAGTAGTCGGCACCGTGCCGCGCGCCAGCCGCGCACAGATTGCCGGAGCATTCGAGATTGCGGCTAATTACAAGCCCAAACTGACCCGCTACGAGCGACAGCAGATTCTGATGCGCATTGCTGAAATCATTGTTGCGCGTAAGGATGAAATCTCGGATTTGATTACCGCCGAATGCGGTCTCAGCAAGAAAGACAGCCTCTACGAGGTCGGTCGCGCTTTCGACGTATACAGCCTGGCAGGACAACTCTGCATCAACGATGACAGCCAGGTGTTCTCCTGCGACCTGACCCCGCATGGCAAACAGCGCAAGATTTTTACCCAGCGTGATCCGCTATTGGGTGCAATTTCGGCAATCACGCCGTTCAACCACCCGCTCAACATGATTTCACACAAGATTGCACCGTCGATCGCCACCAATAACTGCATGGTCGGTAAACCGACCGAGCAGACGCCACTAACCGCACTGATCCTGGCGGACATTATTTATGAAGCCGGTTTGCCGCCCGAAATGCTATCGATTGTCACCGGTTTGCCCGAGGACATGGGCGATGAAATGCTGACCAATAAAAACATCGACCTGATTTCGTTCACCGGCAGCGTACCAGTTGGCAAGTACATCGCCGAAACCGCCGGTTACCGACGCACCATACTCGAGCTGGGCGGTAACGCGCCGTTAATCGTCATGGACGATGCCGATCTCGACAAGGCAGCCGAGCTCGCCGTGGCCGGTGGCACCAAGAATTCCGGGCAACGTTGCACCGCGATCAAGCGCGTGCTGTGCATCGATTCGGTCGCCGACGACTTTGCCGCGCTGGTGGCGGAGAAAGCTGCGAAGTTGAAGTACGGCGATCCGATGGATCCGGATACCGATGTCGGCACTGTGATTAACGAGGACGCCGCGATCCTGTTCCAGAACCGCGTCAACGACGCAATCGAAAAAGGCGCCACCCTGCTCTACGGCAATGATCGCCAGGGCGCGGTGTATTCGCCAACGGTGCTTGATCACGTGCCTTACGATTGCGATCTGGTACGCGAAGAAACCTTTGGCCCGCCGATTCCGATCATCCGGGTGCGTGATATCGACCACGCGATCGAAGTCGCCAATTCAACCGCGTTCGGATTGTCGTCAGGGGTTTGCACCAACCGCATGGACGATATCGTGCGCTTCATCAAGGAGCTCGAGACCGGTACCGTCAACATCTGGGAGGTACCCGGCTACCGTATCGAGATGTCACCGTTTGGTGGCATCAAGGATTCCGGGCTCGGCTACAAGGAAGGCGTCATCGAAGCGATGAATTCCTACACCAACGTCAAAACCTTCTCCCTGCCCTGGTAAACGTTTGTCGTCCCGCGGCTCGACCGCGGGACCCAGTCAACCAACCTCGCGCGTAGCGCGAACCCCTACCCCCTGGATCCCGCCGGCCCGACGCATCGGGTCAAGCCGCGGGATGACAACCTTCGAGTCATTCCCGCGCAAGCGGGGATGACGTATATCCGCGGGAACGGTATAACAAGAACTACTCCCGGGTAATTCAGTCCAATTATTTATGCCTCGATCAAGTGCCCAGGAATTGGACCGATGAGTGAGTTCGTCTCGACTACCCTGGGCAATAGTCTTATCGGCATCATATTTCTTAGCCTTGCAGCAGCGCTGACATTCCTGATGTTCTACATCTGGAAGTTTCCTTTCGACCATGAAAGGTACAAAAGCGCCGCCCCACCGATTGCCGTGCTGTCCCATCGTCTCATGGGTTATCTCTTCGTCGTGATTTACATCTACATCATGTGGAGCATGGTGCCCCGTTTATGGAGTTATCAGGTAGAACTCCCCGCACGTACGGTACTGCATCTCGCGTTAGGTATTTCGATCGGAGCGCTGCTGATATTGAAACTGGTGATCGTGCGATTTTTCAAGCATATGGAAGCAAAGCTGGTGCCGGCCCTCGGCGTCGGGTTATTCCTGTGTAGCTTTCTGTTGATTACCCTGGTGCTGCCCTTCTCATTGCGCGAAGCCTACCTCGAAAGCACTGCGCTCGGCGATGATTCAATGATCGAGTCGCGAATTAAAAGGGTGCGCGAATTACTGCCGTCCACTGGACTCGAAGACAAAACATTGCTGGCTGATCTGGCGTCTAAAAAAGGCCTCATCGCGGGCCGCCGCATCCTGACCGCCAAATGCGTTCAGTGTCATGATTTGCGCACCGTGCTGGTCAGGCCGCGTACCCCGCAAGCCTGGCAGCAAACGGTTTCGCGCATGGCGAATCGCTCGACCATTCTGAATCCGATCACCGAAGACGATCAATGGTTTGTCACTGCCTATTTAATCGCCGTATCGCCGACCCTGCAACAAACCTTGAAAGAACGGCGCAAAATGGAAACCCGCGCGATCGAATCGCAAACCAGCATGCAGTCCGCGATGAATCGGAGCGAGATCAAGGATGTCAATTACGAGTACGCGGCCACAGAGAAACTATTCAAGCAAAAATGCTCACAGTGTCACGACCATACCCAGGTTGAACAGGCCCCGCCAGCAACGAAAGCGGATGTGCTTGCGCTGGTACAAAGAATGGTGGGTAACGGCCTTGCGGCCAGTGAAGCGGAACTCGGAGCGATTATTCGCTACCTGAACGTCACCTACACCCAGCAACCGGAGTTGCAACAATCGGGACAAGCGCCGACACTGCAACAACAATCGACCGGCTTGAATTCGCTGCAAACGCAAGGCATGGAGCTCTACACACAAAGATATTGCGTTGGCTGCCATGGCCCCGCCGGAAATTCACCCGTCTCGCCAAACTATCCAATCCTGGCGGGGCAGAAAAAGGATTACCTGATTCAACAATTTAAAGACATACAAAGTGGCGCACGTAACAACGGCATCACCTCGACAATGAGCGCCCTGGTACAACCTGTAACCGCGGAGGAGATATCGGCGATCGCCAGCTACTTGTCAGCTCAGCAATGAACTGTCTTTACCAATATAATTAATAGCCATGACCAAGCTGAGTTTAATTGAGCGACGGCTGCGAATCACCACCGGGTTGATTCTCGCAACCTACATCACCATCCATCTGAGCAATCATACGCTCGGGCTGATTTCGCTGGAAGCGATGGAAGCCATGCGTAAGTTTGTCACGCCATTCTGGCGCAGCTGGATTGGGGGTTTGTTGATATATGGTTCTTTACTAACGCATTTCGGGCTGGCGTTGCTATCGCTTTATCGACGCACCACGCTGCGGATGCCGGTCTGGGAGCTCGCTCAACTCTTGCTTGGATTATCGATCATACCGCTGCTCGCGGGACATGTCGCCGCAACCTGGGGTGCGCGCGTGCTAATGGGTTTCGACGTCAACTACGAATATTCATTGAGTGGCATCTTGAGCAATGACTGGGTACTAGCTAGACAGAGTTTGCTGCTAATAGTCGCCTGGAGCCACGTGGTAATTGGTTTACATTTCTTCTTGCGCCTGTTTCGTTGGTACCGGGGCTGGAAATTGCATCTGTACCCGGTGGTTATTTTAATACCACTGTTGGTAATTTTATCGATTGGCCGGATTGGCATAGAGCTCGAAGTCTGGCAGCCAGTCGATGATATGCCCCTTATAGACAGTGACCGAAAGGATTATGTTTTGCCGGAGGGTAACGCTGAAACAGTTGAAGCATTTAGCCCCGAAAAACCGGCCAACAAAATATTACATGACTCGATACTGATTACATTTTACGGTTTATTGTTGTTAACCCTGGCTGCCAGGACTTTTCGAGAAAGAACTAAAAAGCGAAAAAGCGGCGTCGTTATCAAACATATTAATGGGCAGATTTTAAAGGGCCTACCCGGGCAGACCATACTGGAAGTCATCCGCAGTCACTCGATCCCGCATGCTTCACTGTGTGGAGGCCGGGGAAGATGCGCCACCTGTCGGGTCAGAGTAGGTCAAGGATGTCTCGACCTGGAAAAACCCTCACCTCTTGAAAAATTTGCTCTGGAACGAATCGGCGCGGCGCCGAATGTTCGTCTCGCCTGCCAGACCCGTCCATTGATGCCGATAGAAATTACACCGCTAATGCCGGCCGATCTCAATGTAGACAGTGAGTGGAGAGAGGGCGGTGTCAGTGGTGAAGAACGAGAGATCGTGGCGCTGTTTGTTGACCTTCGCGGCTCCTCGAAATTCAGTGAACGTCATTTACCTTACGACGTATTGTTTATCCTGAATCGCTTCTTCCTCGAAATGTCAGACACCCTGACAGAAAGTCATGGCCACTACGCCCAGTTTGAGGGAGATGGTTTACTGGCACTTTATGGATTGGAAAGAGGGCTTGAGCAAGGTTGCCAGGATGTGCTGCGCGGTGCGATCGAGATGCAGGAAAAGATCAAACAGCTCAACCAGAAACTAAAAAATGAGCTCAAAGAACCACTTAAAATCGGGATTGGCATTCATTGCGGGGTAGCTATCGTCGGCACCATGGGACCACCAACCGCACCCAATTATTCTGCCATCGGCGATTGCGTGAACGCGGCTGCTCGCCTGCAAACAAAAACCAAAGAACTGGAATGTATCCTGGTGGTTACCGACGAGGTTGTTCAAAACGCCGGTGCGGATTTTAGTCAGTTTCCGTCGCAGCAAATTAGTTTGCAAGGAAAACAGAAATCTGTACTTACCTATGTCGTTAAGAACCCCCTGGAAATTCCCTCCGTTGCTGAAACCCATCGGTCCGACGATTCAGGCCGGGCCACAATCGACAGGATAGGCTGAGAGTCATCCCCACGTATGCGGCGGGGCGTTGAAAAACGCGTCATTGCGGCCCCCGAGCCGCAATCTATTATACCGACCACACGGAAAATCAACCGGGAAGCCCGGTGGGCTTTCCGTGAACCATCGAGGTGAGTCGCAATGGATGCCGCGGTCCGACGTATCGGCTCAAGGCCGGAATGACGAGGGGAAAAGCGTTATATGTTGACGCGTGCATACTGGTGGTCTCTCACACTGCTGATTAATCGTGAAAAAATCATAACGTGAGTGACCAGCAGAACCGGTACCAAAAATGTCGGAATGAACCAGGTAGCACCCATGTACAAAATGGCACCGCCATGACTCAGGGCGTTAACAAGATCAGCGGTACCAACAATGTTGAAAACCCAGATCAGCGGTATCGCCATTGCCCAGCGTCCTTTCAATGCGATTAATCCGACGAGCGCGAGAATGCCACTCAACAGGTCGCCATAGGCGGCTGCCGTCGCAAAATCAAGCGGCATGCCGGGTTGATTCAGCGCGGGCACGATAAATGCCATCCCCACATGTCTGAATGCGTGCGGGACAAGCAAGGCCATCAGAGCCACTTCCAATGGCTTGTCAGCCAACCAGGGCACTGCGTACCACCTGGCAAGCAGCCCTACCACGACCAGGCTCAAAACAAATTGCAAAAAGAATATCGCTTCAATCGTCATCGTCTAATCCTCATAAGTATGTTTGTGAAAATATTATTTTGGTAGCTACACGGAAAGTAGATTTAACTGCTGCTTTTCGGCGCTGGCGAGCCAATCCTTGTTAGCAGTCGCAACAATTGGCGCATTTAGTTGCGGATGGCCCTGTTCACGTTCCCAGCGATCGTAGTCCGGTGCGCGCGTCAACATCATGCGCATCGCGAAAACCATTGCCGACAATTTCGTGCCGTGCGCCAACCTGGGATGGATCAGGCAGGGGTCAGCCAGATAGCGACGCGCAATACTGTCGAATGATTCCGGCTTTTGTCCGGTAATGATTTCCACATGGTCGGTAGGAGCACCAATCTCGTAGGCGCCATTACGCAACGCTTCTGCATAGTGGCGAAGTTGCGAAATATCGAAATCACTAAATCCCAGGGCTCGCGCGGCCTTCGAAAACATCGCGAACGATGAGTCCTGGTATTTCACCTTGCGGCCCAGCACCTTACCGAGGACTCCGGCGATATCCTGTGGTGACAGCAGTTCGGGGCTGGTTGGCCGATAGCTCTTGCCGATATGTGGTGTCGGATCGCTTAACACGCCGGCGGCGACGCGGCCGATATCTTCGTTGGAAGGCGGGGCGTTTCGGCCTTCACCAAAAGGTGCCATCAACATACCCATGTGGACAATCGCCGGTAATCCAAGCAGGTAGATGAAAGCAAATAATCCGGGGTTGATATGAACAACATCCACCGACGGCATCCACCGATAAAGCTGGTTGGCAATCCAGTGTTCGCGCGAAACAATCGATGGGTCTGCAGGGTGGGGGTGCCACTGACTCATTAATGCGACAACTTCGAGTTTTGCTTCCTCCGCGGCCAGCGCGAACAACATCGCACCTTGAAGCAGGTTGGGGGCAAACGGTGGGACATGGTAGGCGCGCTGAACACCGACCATGGCGCTGCGAATTTCGCGAAAGTCGAACAGGTCGCCAAACGCTAATTCGGCACCGGCTTTTTCGAGGGCTTCTGCGCGCGCATCCCGGCCCCGCACAAACGCTCTTACCGGAAAACCTTTTTTAAGCAATTCCAGAACTGCGGTGGAGCCGGTGTGCCCGGCTGCTGAAGTGACAAGTATTTTGGGCATGATCATAGATATATCCTCTCAATTTATTTCAGACTATACCGTCTGTTATGATAATTAAAAATTTACTTTAGCACTTGAAGTGCGACCTCCAGGTGTCGACAAATATCACGGCGAGTAGAGCCACTTCCGGCAAGCATTAAAGCCACACGAAACTCTGTTACAAGGTAAGAAGCCATTAAACCGACATCGACAGACTTATCCAGTTGCGAGTCTTCTACCGCGCGTTGAAGGCATTCCTGCATTACCCGGGTGGTTTCAACAAAGAAATCTTTAACAAATTCGCTGAATTCGATGTCACGCATTCCGAGTTCCACACCCGTATTGTTAATCAGGCAACCGTGTTGGAAATCCTTGTTAGTTAATAGCGTCGGTAAAGTATTAAAGAATTTCAGAACTTCGGGCAGTGATGCATTCGTTTGGCGAATCGGAGCCTGAATGTCTTTACGCCGATCTTCGGCGTACCGTGTCAGAACTTTTTTAAATAGCTCACGTTTGGTGCCAAAGGTCCCATAAATGCCGTATTTGGCCACACCTGAACGCTTAACGACTTCGTCAACCGAGGTGTCGTAAAAGCCCTTTTCCCAAAACAGCGAAATCGCAGTCTGCAAGGCATGGTCCGGATTAAATTCTCTGTGTCTTGGCATTATATCAAACTACACCGTCTGGAATTGATTACAGACTATGCCGTCTGAATTAGAAAGTCAACAATAAAAATTACTTAATTTGCTTAGATTTCTCGATGCCTAGTGAATTCATTCGTGAGGCCAGGGTGGTGGGTTTTATACCGAGTACTTCGGCAGCGCCTTCCTTGCCTGAAATTTTTCCATTGGTGATTTTGAGTGCTGCGAGGATGTTAATACGATCGCGCTCTAATCGCTCTTCCTCCGTGTATGGATAGGGCTGGCCTTCTTCACTAGCAGTGGTCACATCCAGGTTTTCTGGTTCACCCTCCTTTTTGGGCAAGTCGAATTCCAATCGACCCTCCTTGCTGATAATGATCGCCCGTTCAATGACGTTCTGGAGCTCGCGTACATTGCCCGGCCATTGATAGGCTTGTAATTGCTTCACATTGACCTGGGTGAGACGAGGCTCAGAGCGGTTATGCCGCTTGCAAACCAGCGAAATAAAATGCGCGGCAAGCAAGGGAATATCGCTGATACGAGACCTCAACGGCACGACCTCAACCGGGAACACGTTAAGCCGGAAGTATAGATCCTCACGAAACAGCTTTGCCTCGGCATCTGCCTTCAAATCCCGATTGGTTGCAGCGATAACGCGGACATTGATATTGCGGGTCTTCTCTTCACCGACGCGCTCGATTTGTCCTTCCTGCAGAACGCGCAACAGCTTGCTCTGAAGTTCCAGCGGAATTTCCCCTACCTCATCGAGAAATATGGTGCCACCATCGGCTAGTTCGAAACGACCCGTGCGATCCTTAATAGCACCGGTATAAGCACCTTTCACATGACCGAAAAACTCGCTTTCAAATAGCTCGCGTGGAATAGCCGCACAGTTAACCCGAATCAATGGACGCTCATGTCGATCGCTTCTTTCATGGATAGCACGGGCAATTAACTCCTTCCCGGTTCCCGATTCCCCGGTGACGAGCACACTGGCATCGGTTGGAGCAACCAGGTTAACCTGGTTTAAAACCTGCTGAATGGCCGGGCTTTGCCCAACCAGCCCGGCAAAATCATGTTCTACCTTTATCTCTTCCTGCAGATAGATGTTTTCAGCCTGCAACTGTTCTTTCATGCGCTCGACTTCGGCATAGGCCTCACGCAATTTACGCGCGGTCTTTTTTCGTTCAGTGATGTCCTTGAACACCACCACGGCGCCGGCTAGTTCGCCATCTTCAATAATGGGGGTGCTGGTATACTCCACCGGGAAACTGGTGCCGTCCTTACGCCAGAAAACCTCATCGTCCACGTGATGCACCGTGCCATCCCTGGTCGCCGCGTAGATCGGACAATCCTCACGAGGATAAGGGCTGCCGTCGACTCTGGTATGGTGATGCATGTCGTGAATCGGCTTGCCCAGGAGATCGGATTCGAGCCAGCCCGTCATCTCGGTGGCTGCAGGATTGACAAAGGTGGCAAGTCCGTTCCGACTTATGCCGTAGATGCCCTCACCCACCGCCGCTAAAAGCAGCTCGTTGTGATGGCTGGTCTGAGCCAATTCATCGTCAGATGGATCGCTAACCCGGTGTTTTTGTTTTTTCTCAGGCATGGCTGGATATTTCCGGCGGTCAGTTAAAGGCGCAACAATTTAACGATATTTCATAACCCGGTCAACGAATTCACGTTAATTACGATTTTTCGTCAGCGCCGCATAAAATCAAAAAACTCTATAACTCCCTTAAATACAACGAGTTATCGGAATAATTAAAACTGGCACGGCTCGTGCAGTATCAACAATTAGCAAGGAATATTATTTACAACATCGGGACGTTATTTCAGCCATTTGGCAAATATGAATTTTTTTAGAGGCAATTCAAAATGAATACCAGCACCACCGTGAAAACAGGCATCGCATTGGCATCGGCCGTTGCGATTTCAACCGCTACGCTGCTGGGCAGCGTATTTTCTACACCCGCAGTCGCAACCCAGGTCAATGCGGAAATTTCCACGTCGCAACATCAATATCAAACCCAGCATCACACCATCAATATCGATGGCGTGGATATCTTTTATCGTGAAGCGGGCCCAAAAAATGCACCGACGATTTTGTTACTGCACGGCTTCCCCACATCATCGCATATGTTTCGTAATCTGATTCCGGCGTTGTCAGACCGTTACCATGTAATAGCACCTGACTACCCGGGCTTTGGCAACAGTGCTAAACCCAGTGTCGAAGATTTCGACTACAGTTTCGATAACCTGGCAGGGCTGATGGGAAAGCTTGTCGACAAGCTCGAAGTCAAAACCTACAGCCTGTACCTGATGGATTACGGTGCGCCGATTGGTTTCCGACTGGCTGCGGGTAATCCACACCGTGTCGATTCGCTGATCATTCAAAATGGTAATGCTTACGAGGAAGGCCTGCGTGAGTTCTGGGATCCAATCCGTAAATACTGGAACGAACGCACTCCGGAAAATGCAGCCCCCCTGGCGAGCTTCATCACCCTGGATGGTGTTAAGTGGCAGTACACGCATGGCGTTAGAAATGAAGCAAACATTAGCCCGGACAACTGGAATGTAGACATCAAACACCTGTCGCTCGAAGGTAATCCACAAATTCAGCTTCAACTGTTTTATGACTACCAGAACAATGTCCCGCACTATCCGGCATGGCAGGCTTATTTCCGTAAGCATCAACCACCAACCTTGATCGTCTGGGGCAAGAACGACTACATCTTCCCGGCTGAAGGTGCGCACCCTTACAAACGCGATCTGAACAATGTCGAGTTTCACCTGCTGGATACCGGGCACTTCGCGCTTGAAGAAGATGGACAGGTGATAGCAGACTACATTCGTAATTTTCTTTCAACGCAGGGCTAGTAAATAGTCGTCGCTACAAAAGGGGTTTGGGAGTACCTGGAGACTACGACCAGTCTTAAGTGTCTCTGACCCCTTTTTAATTTTACCGAGTATTTAATTTTCCAATCTTTATAGATACAGGAGCACCGTCATGATAGTTTCAGAGCGGCCACCACTGCCGCCTTTTACCGAAGAATCCGCCATCCAAAAAACACGGATGGCCGAAAATGCGTGGAATACGCAAGACCCGGAAAAGGTGTCACTGGCCTACACCGTAGATAGCGCCTGGCGTAACCGATCCGAGTTCATAAACGGCCGCGAGAGTATCGTACAGTTTTTACAGCGCAAGTGGTCCAAAGAGCGGGGCTATCGCCTGATAAAAGAATTATGGGCGTTTAGGGATAACCGGATTGCGGTTCGTTTTACTTACGAATGGCAGGATGAATATGGCTGTTGGTTCCGCTCCTACGGCAACGAAAACTGGGAGTTTGCGGTTAACGGGTTGATGCAGCGACGTATTGCCAGCATCAACGACCTGCCGATCAACGATACCCAGCGCAAGTTTCACTGGCCGCAAGGCCCGCGACCTGATGATCACCCGGAATTGTCAGAACTCGGTTTATAACAAACTCCTCCCCTTGGCATGGAACTGGATGATGATTCTGTTTCATGCTTTTTTTTGCCCCAAATCCGCAGCGTTTAATCAACGAGCAAGCCAGGCGGTTGGATATTGCACTCGATATCCGAAACTATATGCATCGATATCTGATTTCGAAGATACGTAATTACGCGATATTGCTAACGTTATCACGTAATTCACGATTTCTCGTAATCATCGGAATATCAGATAATTACGATTTCTCCTTTAAATACAACAATTTAAGATATATTTAGGAGTTGGCACGGGACTTGTAATGTGAATTGAGACGAATTAATTCGCCCTAAATTGACAAACATTACTTACCCAGGAGTTAGCACCATGAATACCAAAATTTTAGCCGCATCATTACTTTTTATCGCACTGGCAATCCCCAGCATCTCGAGCGCCGATCTTCCCGACCCGGGAATGGAAGTTGTTAAGGGCCGCACCGCACTGGTCGTCACCGATCCACAAAATGATTTTCTAAGCCCTGATGGCGTGACCTGGGGTGTGGTTGGCAAGAGCGTGACCGCGAACAACACAGTCGCAAATATTGACAGCCTGTTCAAAAACGCCAAGGCCAACGATATGCCGGTATTTGTTTCACCGCATTATTACTTCCCGCACGACCATGGCTGGAAATTCGAAGGTGCGCTTGAAATGCTGATGCACAAAATTGGCATGTTTGACCGTAAGGACGCGTTAAGCTTAGAAGGATTCGAAGGTTCAGGCGCGGACTGGCTTGAACAATACAAGCCTTACATTCAGGACGGAAAAACCGTTGTGACCAGCCCCCACAAAGTCTACGGCCCGGAGACCAATGACCTGGTGTTGCAGCTGCGTAAACAGGGTATCGACAAGATTATCCTGGCCGGCATGTCTGCCAACCTTTGTACTGAATCACACATGCGTGAATTGATGGAACAGGGTTTTGAAGTGGCAGTGGTGAGCGATGCGACGGCTGCTGCTCAGGTCGCAGAAGGTGACGGGTATGAAGCTGCACTGGTCAATTTTCGTTTTATCGCCAACACGGTCTGGACCACAAAACAGGCCGTCAAGGAAATTTCTAAATAATCCGACCGAAAATTAAAGTATCGGCGTTTTCAATTCAAAGGTGGCCGCCTTTACGTGATGAAAGAGAGACCCGGGTAGTCAGCGTTGCTGTATTATCCGGGTTCTTCGACAACGTGAATCTCTGGTTTTAGTGTTTTACGAGTAGAGAGAAAATTATGATTAAGAAAAAAAGTCAGTTTGATGTGAGCGTTACTTTAGATCGCCTGGAAACGTCCCTAACAGAAAAAGGCATTAAACCAATTGCGAGAGTGGATCATGCCGCGGCAGCAAAATCGATCGGCATGGAATTGAGACCGACACAGGTTTTATTCTTTGGTAATCCGAAGCTTGGCACACCACTAATGCAGTGCGATCAAATGGCCGGCCTGGATTTGCCCATGCGGGTTCTTGTATGGGAAGCCGAAGATGGCAGCACATGGCTCGGTTACCACTCGCCGCAGTCGATAATTGATAATTTAAATATGCAGAACGTTTCAGATGCCACCAATATGATGATAACTGCATTAGATACGTTAACAGAAAATGCTGTACAGGAATGAGCCCAATAAGTGCAAGTTGAAAATAGAAACGGTAAGGTGCCTCGTGCGTACATGGGCGCTTGCCTGAGGCGTTGACGCCTGATAACCAGGGCCACACAAGTAGTTACATGAACCTTAACCGCTGGAGTTCATCATGAGTGATCAAAAAGTACAAAAATACGATGCAATAGTCATAGGAACGGGGCAGTCGGGGCCGGCATTAGCGGCCCGCTTGACCAGGGAAGGACTAAAGACGGCTGTTATCGAACGCAAGTTGTTCGGCGGAACTTGCGTGAACGTTGGTTGCATTCCGACCAAAGCGCTGGTTGCCAGTGCCCGGGCAGCCTATATGGCGCGGCGGGGAGCAGACTTCGGGGTCGTGATCGATGGGACGATTGAGGTTGACATGAAGCAGGTCAAGGCGCGCAAGGACGCAATCGTGGGCCAATCCAACCAGGGCGTTACCAACTGGCTCAAAAACATGGAGAATTGCACCGTCTACGAAGGCCACGCGAGCTTTGCGGATGCGCACACGGTGCACGTCAACGGCGACCTGCTGGAAGCCGAAAAGATTTTTATTAATACCGGAGGTCGCCCATTCGTCCCTGATATGTCCGGTCTCGACGAGGTCGATTATCTGACTAGCTCGACCATAATGGAGGTTGATTTTCTACCGGAGCACCTGATTATCGTGGGCGGTAGCTACATCGGGTTGGAGTTCGCGCAGATGTATCGCCGCTTCGGAAGCCGGGTCACGGTGGTGGACAGGAATGATCGCCTGATCTCCCGTGACGACCATGAGGTGTCGGAGACCGTCAGAGAGATCATGGAGAATGAGGGGATTGAAATCCGACTCCAGGCAGAGTGTATGACCTTGAGGAAACACGAGCAGGGAGTCGCAATTCAAGTAGAGTGCGGCTCCGGCGCCCCCGAGGTTGTGGGCAGTCACCTGTTAATGGCCGTGGGCCGAACGCCTAATACCCATGATCTCGGTTTGGATAAAGCGGGGATCGAGACCGACGAGCGCGGATTTATCGTGGTCG
>Ga0265303_10000693_pt1 | contig 19595 bp, 16 predicted proteins | sample Helome_2_FD_192494 | JGI IMG/M metagenome (GOLD analysis project Ga0265303, IMG submission 192494) | Marine sediment microbial communities from subtidal zone of North Sea - Hel_20160317 (Illumina Assembly) | ecosystem: Environmental > Aquatic > Marine > Subtidal zone > Sediment ... | reverse complement strand
GTGGCCCTCGTGATGGGCAAAATAAAGCAGGTATTTTCCCGGGGGATCAATCAGCCACCCGGGGGCGGCTATCAGCGAAGGTCCGTTGACATTGCCGCCAAGTGCGGGGTGTTCCCCGACATCGAGGATCGGGGCGTCATTCAGGTAATGAAAGGAAAACATTACTGCAGCGTAACACTATGCAGTGGTAGACCCCTCGCGCTCGCGTTCTTCGAGCAGGCCGGTTAGCCAGTCAGGATCCATTTCCGGTACAGAGGAAAGTAACAACTTGGTGTAATCGGGGTAGGGCGGTGCCAGGATTTCACTTTTCATACCCTGCTCGACGACCCGACCCTCAAGCATGACAACGATTTGATCTGAAATTGCCTTAACCGTGGCAATGTCGTGGGTTATAAAGATATAAGTCAGGTTGAGTTCTTTTTGCAAACGCAACAACAATTCAAGAATCCCTTTTTGTACGATCTGGTCGAGTGCCGAAGTCACCTCGTCACAAATGATCAGTTCCGGATCGGCTGCAAGTGCCCGCGCGATGCAGATGCGCTGTTTCTGACCCCCGGATAGCTCGGCTGGCAGGCGATCGATGAAGGATTCGTCAAGTTCGATCATTTCGACCAGTTCAAGCAGGCGCTGGTCACGTTCTCTACCCCGTAATCCGAGGTAAAACTCGAGCGGTCGGCCGATGATGTCACGCACCGTGTGGCGGGGATTCATCGCTGTGTCTGCCATCTGGTAAATCATCTGAATTTTCTGCAACTGATCGACGCCTCGTTCCTTCAGAGTAGGGGGTAACGCTTTCCCATTGAACAGGATCTGGCCCTTTGAAGGCGGCAGCAATCCGGTGATAGCACGCGCCGCCGTAGACTTACCGGAGCCAGACTCGCCAACGATTGCGACCGTGTGTCCACGGGGTACTTCTATTGTTATATCGTCGAGTACCTTGGCGCTGCCGGTATAACTGGCATCGACGTGGTCAACTTTAAGAATAACGTCTTCCGATTCATCTTCGGGTTTCTCGATTGAGCGCACCGACCAAAGGGATTTTGTATATTCTTTTTTGGGATCGGATAGCATGCTGCGTGTGTCGGCATCCTCGATTGTTTCACCATAGCGTAAAACCTTGATAACGTCGGCCATTTGTGCGACTACCGCGAGGTCATGGGTGATGTAAATCGCGGCAGTGTTGTACTGCTCGACGATGCGTCGCATCGAAGCCAGTACCTCGACCTGGGTGGTCACGTCGAGTGCCGTGGTCGGTTCATCAAAAATAATCAGATCAGGGCGAGGCGACATCGCCATCGCGGTCATGACACGCTGCAACTGGCCACCGGACACCTGGTGCGGGTAACGATCACCAATATGGTCCGGGTTCGGTAGTTGCAGGTCTCGATAAAGCTTGCGTGCGTCGGATTTCGCTTCCTCTTCCGGTTTAATTCCCTTGCGTACCGTGGATTCCACGGTTTGTTCTATCAGTTGGTGTGCCGGGTTGAATGAAGCCGCGGCAGATTGCGCCACATAGGCAATCCGGGAGCCTCGCAGGGCCCGCCTTTCTTCGGCCGAGGCTTTCATCAGGTCAATTCCATCGAACATGATGCTACCGCTGGTCAATCGACAGCCAGGGCGGGCAAAACCCATTGCCGCCAGCCCCAGGGTGGACTTACCGGCACCGGATTCTCCGATTAAACCCATGACTTCACCTCGGCGCAGGGTTATATCGACACCCTTGACGATTTCGTGCCAGCGATCATCGCTGTAGCCATCGATGACGATATCCTTCATTTCCAGCAGGATGTCGCCCTTGTGTCCCTTTGTTTCATTACTCATAGTTGTATTCTCAATCTTTCAGGCCACTGGATTTATGCAGGAACCAGTCGACCACGAAATTAACCGCAACGGTAAGTAGCGCGATCGCCGCTGCCGGCAGCATCGGTGTCATCGCGGCGGTTAAATCGTACTCGGCAAACTGGATCAGACCAGCGGTCTCACGCACCATCGAACCCCAGTCGGCTGTGGGTGGCTGAATGCCTACGCCAAGGAAAGAAAGCGCTGCGATGGTCAAGAACACGAAACAGAAGCGCAATCCGAATTCGGCCACCAGCGGCGGCATGATGTTGGGCAGAATCTCCCGGTACAGGATCCAGAACAGTTTTTCACCGCGCAACCTGGCCGCCTCGACATAGTCCATCACAACGACGTTAAGCGATACCGCGCGCGCGATACGGAATACCCGGGTGGAGTCGAGTATGGCGATGATAATGATCAGGTTGAGCGTGTTCGCGCCGAACATCGACAGCAGGATAAGCGCAAAAATAAGGCTCGGAATAGCCATTAAAACGTCGACCGAACGACTCAGCAGGTTGTCGAGCCAGCCATTATTATTGATTGCCGCGGTAATGCCGAGTCCACCACCGATAATGAACGCAAACAGGGTTGTGACGAACGCGATTCCGACCGTGTTACGGGCGCCGTATATGAGCCGGGACAGTATGTCCCGCCCCAGTTGATCGGTGCCGAACATGTATTCTTCGCCCCACGGAGCGTATGACAAATCAAATATCTCGGCTTCGCCATGGGGTGCTAACAAGGGCGCAAACAGAGCGAAAAAGATATATATCGTAATCACCGTCAGGCCAAAAATCGCCGTGGGTGGCGCGGATTTGAGACCTCGCCAGACATTTTCGAGGAATGTCCGGCGTGCCTTGATCAGCGTGACTTCGCCGGCGGCCGAGTATCCCTGGTCACCCAATGCATCAGGTGCATGTCCCAATCCCTGGTCAGCGAGTTCGGCCTCGTTGCTGGGAGTTATATCGTCTTGATTACTCATCTTGGATGCAACAACCGTGGGTTAGTAATGATTGAAATAATGTCGGCGAACAGGTTCAGCAGGATATAGGTTGCCGCAAAGATCATTGCGCAACCCTGGACCACCGGCACGTCACGGGTGGTCACCGCGTCGACCATGAGCTGACCGACGCCCGGGTATACAAACACCACTTCGACGACAACCACACCAACGACCAGGTAAGCGAGGTTGAATGCGATAACCGTAACTATTGGCGCCCAGGCGTTAGGTAAAGCGTGGCGCAGAATAATTTCCGATTTGGAGGCGCCCTTGAGATCGGCCATTTCGATATAGGGGCTTGCCATCAAATTAATAATCGCAGCTCGAGTCATACGCATCATATGTGCCACGATGACCAGGGTCAGCGTCAGTGCCGGCAGGGCGGTAAGATAGACGCGTTCCCAGAAAGCCGCATCGGGATCGATATTGGCGAGTGATGGAAAAATCTTGGTAAACGAGGATAGCCCCAGGATTAACAGGTAGGCCACAAAGAATTCCGGGAATGATATCGTGGTCAGTGTCAGTGCATTGACCGTACGATCGTAAATAGTATTTCTATATAAAGCGGCTGTAATGCCGAGAAACAGGGCTAGAGGCACCGAAATAATCGCTGCCATAGAGGCCAGGAACAGCGTGTTGGCCAGCCGTGGCGCCAGTAACTCGATAACGGGTCGAGAACGGTCCTGCCCACCCGAGGATCCCCTGCCGGAAAAGGAATTGCCCATATCACCGGTCAATATTCCGCCCAGCCAGTCGAAATAGCGTTCATGCATTGGTAAATGGAGGCCCAGTTCCTTACGAAATGCTTCGACGGTCTCGGGTAATGCTGCCTGCCCTAGAACCGCTTCACCGAAATCACCGGGTAAAAATTCAATTGAACTGAATAAAATTAACGAGACTACAAAGAGCGTGACCAGTCCCAGGCCGAGTCTTTGCAATATAGTGCGGATTACTGGGTGCACAGCATTTCCCCCTCCAACTAGCCTTCCGAATCAATTCCCGCTGATTTCTTAGGAGACTTTATTTTATTTATAACAAGGATAATGGGCCGCAGCCCATTATCCTCGGTTCTGACTTAACTTAAGCGAACCACCAGCGCTCGACATTCTTGTTGCCGTCGAATTCCCAGTTACCGGCAACTTGCTCGTCGTGTCCTATTTTCTTGCTGACTGCATGAATGTAGTTGGCAAACATCGGAATCAATGAGCCACCATCGTCGCTAACGATTTCCTGGGTCTCGTAGTACATCGCGCGACGTTTTTCGTTGTCGAGTTCCGAGCGAGCCGCGATGACCAGTTTGTTGAAACGATCGGCAGCGGCCCCGGTTCTCCAGTTGGTATCGTTCCACTCGCTGTCATTCACGTAGGCAGCGGAATACATCCAGTCTACGGTTGGACGACCACCCCAGTAACAGGCGCACCAGGGCTTCTTGTTCCAGACATTCGACCAGTAACCGTCCTTGGGTTCACGCACCACGTTGACGTTGAGACCAGCCTTTGCTGCGGAATCCTTGATCAGCAGGGCCGCATCGACAGCGCCGGAGAAAGCGGCTTCAGAAGTGCCGAGATCCAGAGCGCCTTCGAACCCGGATTTCTTGAGGTGGTGCTTGGCCTTATCAGGATCATACATACGTTGCGGCATTTCACCGTTATGGAAGGGCTGCGAACTTGAAATCGGGTGGTCGTTACCGACCGCGCCGTGGCCCAGCAGAATTTTCTTCACCAGTTGCTCGCGATCGACCGAAAGCTTGACCGCCATGCGCAGATCGTAGTTATCGAAAGGAGGGGCATCCACGCGCATCGGGAAGGTGTAGTGCAGGGTTCCCGTGGTTTCGAGGATATCGAGGCTGGGATTGCGGCTCAGTAAATGTACGGTTTTCGGATCGACCCGGCCGATCGCATGCACCTCCTGGTTCATGATCGCATTCTGGCGCGCCGTGGTATCGATCAGTGAAATTGTTTCGACTTCATCAAAATGAGCGCGACCCGACTTGAAGTAGTTTGGATTACGCTTGAATGTGGCGCGCACGCCAGGCTCGAATTTTTCGATGATATAGCCACCGGTACCGAAACCCGTCTGCCAGTCCATTGCCCCATTGAATTCGGGGAGGATAGCAAAGTGGTAATCGCTCATGAGGAATGGAAAGTCTGCATTTCCCGCATTGAGTTTAACGGTAACTTCGTGCGAACCGGTTTTCTTGATGCTTTCGACTGGGGAAAGCAGCGCCTTGACTGCTGACTGTGAATCCTCTCCGCGATGGTGGTTCAACGAGGCTAGCACGTCGTCGGCGGTCAAAGATTTACCATTATGAAATTCGACTCCTTTACGAAGTTTGAAGACCCAGGTTTTGGCATCTTTGCTGGCTTCAAAGCTTTCCGCCAGTTCGGGCACCAACTGCCCAGTATTGTCTACTTCGAAAAGATGATTCGCATAGCTGAAAACCACATTTTGCGAAAAGCCGTTTTCATTGGTTGCCGGGTCCAGGTTATCGGTCGTCGAACCGTGCGCAGTGCCCTGCACGAACTTGCCACCTTTTTTCGGCATTGCCGCCTGCACCGATTGCGACAGCAGGGTTGCGGCAAAGGGTGCCGCGAGACCCAGGGCGCCCGCGCGCTTGATAAATTCGCGCCGATCGAGTTTACCCTCTCGCGCCGCTTTTTCGAGATCTTTGATGTCCGCCATTGGTCTATTTCCTCAAGATTGGTTGTAATTATACTCAGGTATTATTTTTTCCTGATGTGACGTCTGTTACGTGCTTTTATGAAAGGCTTGATATATAACGTCGTCGTGTGAATGTTTTAACATGGATCGGTTCACAATATCAATTAATTGAACCTCCTATGAACCTATGAAATTCGTTAATCCAATACCTAGGGTAACAGCCAATGCGACCGTTTGAAGGCATTCGTGTTCTCGACTTCACCCATGTATACGCTGGTCCGTTTGCGACCTTTCAACTGGCCGTGATGGGGGCTGAAGTCATCAAGATCGAAGCACCCGGCAAACCTGACCAGATACGACTTGAAGGTGTTGATGAGGCACTCAATGAACAGGGTCTCGGCACCAGCTACGTGTTTAACAACCAGGGCAAAAAGGCAATCAGTCTCAATCTTGATAGCGACGAGGGCCGCCAGATCGCGGTGCAATTGATCGAAAGTGCCGATGTGCTGGTAGAAAACTACCCTGGAACGATGGAAAAATACAGGCTTGGACCCGAACATGCGCTGGCAATTAATCCGCTACTGATCTATTGCGAAATGACCGGGTTTGGCAAGGATAACCCGTTTGCCGGCCGACCGGCCTATGACCCGATCATCCAGGCCGCGAGCGGAATGATGTCCTTAAACGGTACTGCAGACCAGGAGTTTTTGCGAGTTGGCCCACCGCTGATTGATTATGGCATGGGTGCACAAACCGCCTTCGCGATTGCAAGCGCGTTGTTTCAACGCAACCGGAGTGGCAAGGGGCAGGTGATCGAGGCCAACATGCTTGATGCAGCCCTGGTCATGATGTCGCCGCTGGTTGCCAATGCCATTCATGCCGGAAAAACCGAGCAGCGTACCGGCAACGTGCAAATAGACCGACCAGGGTACGGGGTCTATCCCTGTCACGACGATAATCTTATGATCGGTGCCTTCACGCTGGAACATCATCGCAAACTGTTTAATGTGCTTGCACTGCAAGAAATTATTGAAATACCGGAAGATTTTGATCGTCAGTGGGTACGAGACAATGGTCAGCAGTTGCGTGAGAAAATGTTGCAATGCCTTGCGCATAAAAGTGCCGCTGAATGGGAAATGGTACTCAATAACGCCGATGTGCCGGCTGCAAGGGTCAGGGATTTACACGAAATGCTGGAACAGGAGCAGGGGCAGCGAGCGCAGCATAGCCAGTTTGAGCGGGTACCGGGCAAGCCTTACACCGCGCCGATTGCAGCATTTAATTTTGCTGAACATGGCCCGCACCTTGATCAACATTGCGCGCAGCACGGCGAAGACAATGCGGCTGTACTTGCCGAGCTGGGCTACGATGACAATGCGATCGCCGCGCTCGTCGATAAGGGTGTGATATAAAATTCTGGCGCCCGGGTCAGAGGCGCCGGGAATCGAGGGTATCTAAACTAGAGCTTGTCGAGCAGCGCTTGTATGTACTGTGACCGCAACGCGATATCTTCTTCCAGGTGCTTGATTTCCTCCTTGATCATCGCTACCAGGTCCTGTCCCTTGTCACGGGCTGCCTTGAGTTCCTCGAGTTCATGCAGGGCTTCCCTGAATGCCGGTGAGCTCTCGAACATGGTTTCGGTTTGACGGGTACCGCTATCGACCAGCACCGATTTCTTAATCTGCGCGAACTTGTAGCGCCTGCTGACTGGCAGCAATGAGCCTTTCTTGCGATCGTAAATAACACGCAGGATATCGGTGCGTCCTACCGTGTATACCGCAAACTTTTCGATTTCCTCTGGATGCTGTATTCCCATTTCGGTCAGTCTTGGATAATTGCTCATTATTGTAAATCCTTAGTTGGTTAAGGGACGTGGACCTGCGGATCTTCCTGGCCCAGCTTTTCGTAACCGAGCAATATTTTTTGTGCATCGGCTTCGGCTTCCTGTAACTGCTCCAGGGTCAGGTGACAGGAAATCTGGTGGCCGTTACTAAGCTCCAGCGTTGGCGGCGTCTTCAATTCACAGGTCCCGTCAATAGCCAGAGGACAGCGATTGTAGAAGGGGCAGCCCTTCGCGGTAATTTCGACACCGCGGGCGATACCCACCGCCATCTCCCGCTTTTTCATCGTGTCTTCGAGCCAGCCGATACGCATCTCGGGCACCGAGCTGATCAACAGGCGGGTGTAGGGATGAAAGGGGGGTTCGAGGACCTCGTCGGTGGGTCCCTGTTCGACCACTCGTCCGGCGTAGAGCACGACGATTTCATCGGCAAAAGAGGCAACCGTCGACAGGTCGTGACTGATGAAGACAAACGAGACACCGGTCTTGTCACGCAGCGCAGTCAATAACTTGATGACGTTAGCCCCAACGATGCTGTCGAGCGCCGAGGTGACCTCGTCACAGAGCATGACCTCGGGGTTTGCCGCGAGTGAACGCGCCAGGTTGATGCGCTGTTTCTGACCACCAGAAAGTTCGGATGGATAGCGGTTCGCAAAGGCAGCCGGTAATTCGACTAAATCCAGAATCTCGGCCACCTTGGCATGTTTTTCCTTGCCTGTGAGCCCATGGTAGAACTCGAGCGGTCGGCCGATGATATTGCCGATCAGCTGTTTTGGATTGAGCGCGGTATCGGCCATCTGGAACACGAATTGCACTTTCTGCAATTCAGATAACTTGCGATCGTGCAAGTCACCTTCAAGTTTTTTACCGTCGAGAATGATGTCGCCGCGGGCCGGCGGTAACATGCCGGCCATGACACGGGCCAGTGTCGACTTTCCACAGCCCGATTCGCCAATAACCCCGACCACATGGCCATTTCTGACGCTGACATTGATATCCTTGAGGATTGGTATCACGGGCTCCCCGTCGACGATACCGCCGTAGCCTGCGGTCATTTCCTTGACCTCGATATTGTCGATATCGCGATGATGTTCGTGGGTCAGCTCGACCCCCTGGCCGGCTTCGGGTATCGGTCGCACGGCTTCCATCAGGCGCTTGGTATAGGCGTGGGATGGATTATTGATGATTTGATCGGCGGAACCCTGTTCCATGATTTCGCCGCTGTAGAGCACGACGATGTGGTCTGCAACCTGGGCCACCACCGCGAGGTCATGCGTGACGTAAACCGCGGCCGAGTTTTCTTCGCGGATGACCTTCTTGAATGCCTTCAGGACTTCGATTTGAGTGGTTACGTCGAGCGCCGTGGTGGGCTCGTCGAGCACCATAAGGTCGGGTTTGCCACACAGCGCCATGGCCGCCATCAAACGTTGCAACTGACCACCCGATACCTGGTGCGGGTAACGGTAGCCGATGCGGTCGGCATCAGGCAATTCCAGCGCATGGTAGAGTTCGATCGCTCGATCGTTAGCCTGTTCCTGCGTCAGGCGGCCATGCAATACTGCCGCCTCGGTGACCTGTTCGTTGATCGTAATCGCCGGGTTGAAAGTTGCCGCGGCACTTTGCGCAAGATAGGCCACGTTGCCACCACGAAGGTCACGTTGCTGCACCGCCTGCATCGTTAGCACATCCTGCCCGAAGAGCTGACACTCGCCGCCCGTAAAATGCAGGCCCGGCTTGGTATAAGCCAACGTCGCCAGCGATATGGTGGTTTTACCGGAACCGGACTCGCCGATCAGGGCAACTACTTCACCCTTATGAATATCGAAACTGACGCCTTTGACAATGGGAACTTCTTCGCCTTCATCGTTATAGGCACTGATTCGCAGATCTTTGACTTCGAATAGTTTTTCCTTTGTCATATCATTATGTCCCATCGTGTTACACCATTTTCTTCGCGAGGCTGCCGCCGGACTTGGCGGAAATATCATCGACGATCAGGTTGATCGCGATAGTGAAGGAAGCGATTGCGAGTGCTGGCCAGATTGCGGCGTAGGAGCCGTAAGTGAGACCCTGCAGGTTTTCGCGCACCATGCTGCCCCAGTCAGCGGCAGGTGGCTGTACGCCGAGGCCAAGAAAGCTCAGGCTCGAAATGAATAGCACCACGAACACCAGGCGCAGGCCGAAATCAGTAGCCAGCGGCATCGCCGCGTTCGGTAACACCTCGGCACGGATTATCCACCAGACTCCTTCCCCGCGGGTGGCCGCGGCCTCGACATAATCCTGCACCATGATATCCTGTCCAAGCGCCCGTGCGATGCGGAATACGCTGGTCGCATAGATCACCGCCGCGGTACCGATGAGTATTGGTATCGAGGAGCCCAGCGCGGCGATGACGATCAAGCCCAGCATGATCGTCGGCAGAGCGAGTATCGCGTCGTTGACCCGACTTATTCCCATGTCGATCCAGCCGCCTTTCACGGCAGCCAGAATACCCAGCGTTATGCCCATCAGGTAGGCCAGCAGCGTTGCCGCCAGTGAAATACCGATGGTATTGCGCGCGCCATAAAGAACGCGCGACAGGGTATCCCGGCTGAGATAGTCGGTGCCGAGGTAGAAGTAGCCGTACTCGCCCGGGCCAGCAGGCAGGAAGCTGTCATCACCGTCCATATCCATCTCGTGGAAAGGCGCTATGCTCGGTCCGACAACACAGATGATGAGCCAGAATGCGACCACGGCGCAGGATACATAACCGATCCAGGTTAGTCTGAATTTTCGTTTTGGCGGCGCATCGGGTAACTCGGCAAACGCATCCAGTTTAGCGAGGACTTCTTGTTCAGCTTCTTTATTTACTATTTGATCTGTCATCAATATATCCCCTCAAACTACTTCGGATTGCGCAAACGCGGGTTGGAAAGAATCGAGCCGACATCTGCAATCAAAATCAGGATTACGTAGGTACCGCAGAAAATCATCGCACAGGCTTGTACCAACGGCAGATCCCTGGTCTGCACGCCATCGATCATCAATTTCGCGAGACCAGGGTAGGCGAAGATGGTTTCGACGATGACCACGCCACTGACGAGATAGGCCAGGTTCAGGGCGATAACGTTTATGATTGGTCCGATCGCATTGAAGAACGCATGGCGCAGAATAATGCGGCCTCGCGGTACGCCCTTCAGAATCGCCATTTCGATATAGGGGGAACTCATGACGTTGAGAATACCCGCGCGCGTCATGCGAATCATTTGCGCGGAGACCACGATAACCAACGTGATCAAAGGCATGGCTAGTGCTTTCATCAGCTCAACGAAGGTTTCCTCACCGGTCATATATGCTGTGGAAGGCAGCCAGTGGAGTTCCACTGCGAGGATAAGTACGGCTACCGTGGCGATGAAAAACTCGGGCACCGAAATCAGGCTCAAGGTGCCAAAGGTGACAATACGATCGAGCCAGGTGCCCGGGTGCATTGCCGCCCACAGGCCCAGCGCGATAGAGATCGGGATTGATATCAATGCCACGAATCCGGCCATCATCATGGTGTTACCGAAGCGGCCACCGATCAGGCTTGAGATGGTCGCGCCCCCTGCCTTGGAGATGCCGAGGTCACCGGTTGCCATATTACCCAGCCAGCTAAAATAACGTATGTATCCGGGTTGATCCAGGCCTAGTTGGGCCCGCAGTGCTGCCAACGTTTCCGGCGTTGCACTTTGCCCGAGAACGATCTGTGCTACGTCCCCGGGTAATATACTGGTCGCAATAAATACGATAATGGAAACCACGATTAAGGTAGCGAAACCGATGCCGATTCGCTGCATGACCATTCGCGTCATCATTGGATACTTCCCCCTGTTAGCTTTCTTTTATAACGAAAAAGGCCTGTATAAATGAATTTATACAGGCCCCATTCGAACTACTTAGACTTCTCTATCTTACGCAAGCCAGATGAATTCAGGCCATTCGCATCCGCCTAATTGACCCAGCGGTACAGTGGGCATTCCCATAACATTGTCGGAAATACCATCGTTGATATTGGAGAACGCCGGAATAACCATGCCGCTACCCTCGTGAATCAGGGTCTGCATTTCACAGTACATGGCATGACGCTTGGCGGGATCAGTTTCCGCAAGCGACTGAGCTAACAACTCGCCCATACGAGCATTGCTCCAGAAGGTGTCGTTCCACGCAGCGCCCGGACCGAATTGAATTGCCATTTGCGAGTTCGCAGTTGGTCGCATGTTCCAGGTCACCACGTTCAGCGGTTCTTTCATCCAGACCGCACCCCAGTAGCCGTCGGTCGGCACTTTCTTCAGTTTCAGATCGAAGCCGATCTTGGCACAATTCGCCTGTGCGGTCAGGCAGATATCTTCGATACCGCCGCTAACCGGCGCAACGAAGAGTTCAGCGGAGCTATAGCCCGACTTTTTAAAATGGAACTTGGCTTTATCGGGATCGTACTCACGCTGCGGCAACTCGGAACACCAGTCGTTGCCGTGCGCGGGGCTGATTGGGGTGTCATTACCTAGCGAGCCCTTGCCTTTTAGGATTCGTTTGACGATACGTTTACGGTCCTGAATGTACTGCATGCCCTTGACAAAATCGTCACTGCTACCGGGTTCGGAATTCTTCAGGCAACAGATACCCATTTGCAGCGCTGCCGGTGTTGACAGCAGGGTGACATTTTTCGCACTTTCTACCTGGCGGAAGGCATTGGGTTCAAGTTGTGTAACTAGCTGCATATCACCCGAAATCAGCGCGTTGACGCGTGCCACCGGGTCGGTAATCGCGGTAATTTCACAGGCATCGAGATGCGCGCCTTCACGCCAGTAATTTTTGTTGCGGACATGCACCGACTTTACACCCGGCTGGAATGATTCCAGTACAAACGGTCCGGTGCCAATTCCATCGCCAGTGCTGCCATCTTGCACGATCTTGGTCTGGAACAGGCCCAGCAGGACGGGCAAGTCGGCATTGGGTGATTCCAGGATCGCCTTGACTTCCATGGGCCCGGTTTTCTTCCATTCTTTAACCGATGCCAGCACCGATTTAATGACCGAGGTCGACTCTTCGCCCTGGTGACGCTTCATCGTGTAGACAACGTCATCAGCGGTGAGTTTCTTGCCATCGTGGAAGCTGACGCCGTTGCGAATCTTGAAGGTCCACTCGGTTGCATTACTATTCGGCTCGAATGATTCAGCGAGTTCGGGTTGCGGACTCAAGTCGTTCGCATGCTGGATCAGGCTGTTATAGGTTGCGCGCCCGCGGGTGTAATCGATGGTCGAGGTGAAAAGTGTTGGATCTAGCTGATCGTCGGGACCATGCAGGTTTGAAGCCATGCGCACCGAGCCACCTTTTTTCGGCGTTGCTGCGATGGCTGCCTTACCGTCAAATAATAGGTGTTCGGCGGCGACCAGCGAGACGCCGGTGACCATGGATAATTTAAGAACTTCACGACGGGAGAAGCCGCCTTTTACCAGTTTTGCCACCAGGTCCTTGTCGGACTGGGTCAAATCCTTGTAATTGAGTTCGGATTTGGATTTATCGTCTTTCATTTTCGCTCCTCGGGTTGGATGTCGCTATTATTTTATTGGTGTTTAATTAACGTAACATGAACCCACGCAAACGCTTTTATATCGCGATCCAATGAGGGTACTTACGTATAAAACACTCTAGTGTGGGCACAGGGTAAATCGTGCGCAAATTATTGTCAAAGACTGCCAGCATCGAAAAAATCGGTCATATATGATTGATTAGATGATCTCGTGGGTTTATTGGTTTAGAGTAGCGTCAATTTAGAACTTCACTTGCTGCTGAATTCCACTTGTTCAAGACCCTCGGTACCGTTGCTTCATTACTACTCAGTTACGGGCTGCTGTTACTCGCCAATGGATTGTTTTCAACGCTGCTCGCGGTGCGCACCCAGGTTGAGGGTTTCTCCTCGACAACGGTCGGATTCATTGTCGCGTCCTATTTCTCGGGGTTACTGCTGGGAGGGTTGTTCGCCGGTCGGGCGGTGACCCGGGTTGGTCACATTCGTTCTTTTGCGGCATTCGCATCGTTTGTGTCGATTTCAGCCCTGTTGCATCCACTGTTTGTAACGCCAATTGCGTGGATGATGCTGCGCATGCTGGCAGGGTTTTGCATGGCGGGCATGATCATGGTCACCGAAAGCTGGCTTAACGAGGCAGCGAGCAATAAAACCCGCGGGCAGGTCCTGTCGTTTTACATGATCACCAATTACTTCGCTGCCGGTTGCGGGCAGTTCCTGTTGACTACCGGCGATCCGTCGCAGTACCAGTTGTTCAGCCTGGCATCGATCATATTTTCACTGGCATTAATACCGGTGTTACTGACCCGCGCCAAGGCGCCGGTGCCGGTGCATTCAACGCGAATGCATGTCTGGACGTTGTTTCGAATCGCCCCGCTCGGTGTATTCGGCGTGTTTTGCTGTGGCCTGGTTAATTCGAGCGTGCACGGTTTAAGCCCGGTATATGCGACCAACATGGGCTTTTCCGAGGCACAGTTATCGACTTTCATGGCGGTCATGATCATGAGCGGTCTTTTTTTGCAGTGGCCGATCGGACATCTCTCCGATCGTATTGGCCGAGGACCGCTGTTGGTTTACATCCCGGTGCTGGTCGCTTTTGCCGCGATCTGGATGGTGTTTGCGATCGAATATGCACTGATCCTGATCGGTGCCATGGTATTCGGCGCATTTGTGTTTACGCTGTACTCGCTGGCCGCGGCGACCGCGAATGATATGGTCACCGCTAATCAGAGAGTGCAGGTGGCTGGTGCCTTGTTGATAACCTATGGTGCCGGCGCCGTGACCGGGCCGATAGTCGCGGGCCAGTTTATGGGTGTGCTCGGTCCGCAGGGGCTGTTTTTCTACTTTGCCATGATCAGTCTATTGCTTTCCGCGTTTGCAATTTTCAAGCGCCGCCGCGATGGTAGTCCCGACAAGCGCAAACCTTTCGTCGCGGTTCCTGCGACCCAGTCAACATCGAGTCAGCTTTATCTCTCCGCGCACGATGAAACGCCGGAGCATGTGACCGAACTTGATCTCGATAACGATTCCAAAACCTGACAGGTTCACGTTAGCTTTATGGTCCAGCCGCAGGATGCATTAATCGTTTCACATCGCAAGGTCTGGATGCTGGCCGGGCCCATTATCCTTTCCAACATCTCGGTACCGCTGGTTGGTGCGGTTGATACCGCTGTGGTCGGACACCTGCCTGAACCGCAGTCGATCGGGGCGGTTGCACTGGGCGCCCTGATATTCAGTTTTCTTTACTGGGGATTCGGTTTCCTGCGTATGGGGACTACCGGATTTATCGCGCAAGCCTACGGTGCCGGTGACTGGAAAGGATTATCGGACACCTTGTTGAGAGTGCTAATCCTGGCCCCGCTGCTGGGCCTGGTGACTATTGTCATCGGCTGGCCGCTGATTGATTTCGTCCTCTACCTGATTGACAGTAGTGCCGAAATTGAAACGCTTGCCGCCGATTACTCGCATATTCGTATCTGGAGCGCGCCCGCGGTGCTTTGCGTTTATGCCTTTACCGGAATTTTTATCGGTATGCATAACACCCGTGCCGCCTTCGTGTTGCAACTGATACTGAACATCAGCAACATGCTGCTCGACCTTTTGTTTGTGCTCGGTTTTGGCTGGGGTGTCGAAGGCGTGGCGCTGGCATCGGTGCTGGCCGAATACCTGGCGATGCTATGCGGCTTCTACCTGTTGCGCACGCAGATCAACACGGCAATCTCTCACTATAATCGTGCGCGCCTGCTGGCCCGTGACGCGCTGGTAAAACTATTTACTGTCAACTCCAATATATTCATCCGTACCCTGTGCCTGCTGTTTGCCTTCAGTTATTTTACCGCGAAGAGTGCAAGCCAGGGTGAGGTTATCCTGGCGGCGAACGCAATCCTGTTACACCTGCAAAGCATCATGGCTTACGGGCTCGACGGTTTTGCACATGCCGTAGAAGCAATGGCCGGTAGTGCATACGGGGCAGGGCGGCAACGCCTGTTTCGGCGTGCCGTGTTTTTGACCAGTTTCTGGGGTGCGGTTATCGCTTTGCTGGCTGGACTGGTTTACTTCGTGTTTGGCGATGCGATCATAAACCTGTTCACCAGTATTGATGCAGTTGCCGATACCGCGTCGCGTTACTTACCGTGGATGGTGATTGCGCCGATTTTGTCGGTATGGAGTTTTCAACTCGATGGAATATTCATCGGCACCGGGCACACAAGTGCCATGCGTAACGCAATGATATTTTCATTGGTTGCCTATCTACTGCTATTGCAACTCGCCATTCCGATGTTTGGTAATCACGGATTGTTCTTCGGGCTTGCATTTTTCATGTTGATCCGCGCCCTGTCGCTGTTATTCTATTTTCCCGGAATCGAAGCTGCGATTCGCCAAGTACGCGTACCTGATTAATGTATGCAGCCATAATCCTGTGGGACCATCCCGGTTCGATGTCGACCGCGATCGAACCCGTTATCTACCCTGGTTGTGTACGTCTACCCGTGCAAAGCGTGACCCGGGAATCGCATGGCAGCTGAATCCTACAAACAACATCGCTTCCTGCTGGGTGCGCTGTTCATGGGTCACATGACCAACGACTGGGTCGCGGGAACCCTGTGGCTACTGGCACCGGCGATTGCAGCCAGCATGGGCCTGGGACCGGCGGAAGTCGGTTTGATCCTGACCATCAACGGTATCGGCGCCGGACTGGCCTATATTCCGGCGGGTGTCATCGCGGATCGCTCGACCCGTCCGGGATTCCTGATGCTGCTCAGTTTCTGGTGGGTTGCGATCGGTTACCTGAGTGCCACCCTGGTGCCGGGATTCTGGGCGGTAACCCTGTTACTCGCCTTCGGCGTTATGGGAGACGCTTTCTGGCATCCGATTGCAACCGGCGTCCTGGTCAAGGAGATGCCGCAGCGGCGGGCACAGGCACTTGGCATTCACGCGGTCGGTGGCAGCATTGGTGCCGAGGTGCTGGGGCCACTCAGTACCGGTTTTCTGCTGGGTTTTTTCGACTGGCAGACGACCCTGCAAATCCTGGTGCTGCCGGTCGTCATTATGGGGGTCCTGTTTATTCCGGTAGCAGCACGCATCAGCCGCGATAATCCCGGACAGGTTACCCACATCGATTTGCGTACGCTCGCGCGCCAATGGTTCAAACCAGCGGGACTTGCCCTGATGCTGATGATGATTCTCTACAACATGGCGTTGATGGCGCAATTGGCGATGGCACCGCTTTACTTCCAGAGCGAACACGGCTTGTCGCCTTTTTACGCCGGGCTGATTTTTGCCGCAATCCTGATGATTGGCTCGATTTTTCAGCCGTTGTTCGGCAAGTACACGGATAGCCGGGGTCGTAAACCGCTGATACTGCTGGCTCTGTTCGGTGCCACCTTCTTTGCACTGTTTGCGGGTCTTAGCGATAGCCTTTACTGGGCTATCCTTGGCCTGTTACCGGCGGTTGCAATCCTGACCGCGGTACGGCCGGTGATACTTGCTGCGGCAGTCGAATACACCGGCAAATCGGAGGCCACTACGCTCGGCATCGTGTTTACCGTGCTCGATGGCGTCGGCATGTTCGGTGCGTTGCTGGCAGGCCTGATCGGCGAGTTCGAACTGCGTTATGCATTCATCATGGCCGCGGCAATGGCCTTAAGCGCGGGTTTGATCTGCCTGTTCCTGAATTTCAGGACAACCGCGTTGAGCGACGATCAATCGGTTATCTCGCAGGTCGCTAGTCCAGCTGATCCTTGATAATGCCGTATAATTCGGGACGGTTTTCTGCAACTTCCGCGACGCTCAGGCCTTCCAGCGAGTGCGGATATTTCAACCATTGTGCGGTTTCGTACAGGTAGTAATCCGGTTCGCGATCGGTCTGGTTGCGCGATGGTTTGTAATAAGGTACCGCAACACGAATATCATGCGGTGTATTAAGCCTGGCTTTTTGCTGCAAGTACGCGATGACGGCCTCGATCGTCAGGCCGGTGTCAAATACGTCGTCGACGATCAACAGGCTGTCCTCGCGGGTACAGTTCTTGACCAGGTAATTCATGCCATGAATTCTGATTTCATGCGAGTGCCCGTCGATCCCGCTGTAGGACGAGGTACGGATCGCAATATGGTCGGTTTCAATACCATACCAGGACAGCAATTCCTGTACTGCAATTCCCATGGGTACGCCACCGCGCCAGATTGCGATCATGATGCTGGGGCGAAATCCGTCCCTGATTATATCGGCGCCGAGGCGGAATGAATCCTCGAGCAGTTGCTGCGCTGACAGGTACAGTTTTTCACTCATCTTGCGTGCATTAATCCAGGTCAATTGGTAGGCTTGGCAAGAATATCATACGACTTTGGGCGGACGTAGTTTCGATGCAGAAACGCTTTATCGGAGAACAGGAGTTGCTCGAGGATTCCTATCGACTGGCGGTGCAGATTTACCAGAGCGGTTTTCGTCCCGATTTTATTGTCGGGGTGTGGCGCGGTGGATCCACGGTCGGGATATACGTGCAGGAATGTCTGCAGTATCTCGGTGTCGAAACCGACCATATCGCCATCCGCACCTCTTATCGCGGGCGTGATGATTACTTCAAGCAACTGGAACAGGGCAACGAAATGCGCGCGCATGGTTTACAGTACCTGTTTGAAAACCTGAATGCCGACGATGCGCTGTTGATCGTCGACGACGTTTACAGTACCGGTCGCAACACCCATGCCGTGGTCGAGCGCCTGCGACAGAAAGCCAAGAGAAACATGGCAAAAGACGTGCGTATCGCGGCACCTTACTATCGTGCCAATGCCAGTAACTTACATCCGGCACCCGATTATTTTCTACAACAATCCAGTGATTGGCTGGTGCTGCCCTACGAATTGACCGGAATCAGCCGCGCCGAGCTCAAAGCGCACAAGTCCTGGATAGTGCCGCTACTCGACGATTTGAAACCGGGCTGGCAATAATCATGAAATATTCTTCGTTGACCGACAGGGTAAAGGGCGGTGCCGCCGATGCCTGGGATCTGCATTCGGTTGCCAAGCAGGCGCGCAGCCGCGGTGATGACGTTATTGTTTTGAGCGTTGGCGATCCTGATTTCGCAACCCCCGATGCGATCATCGCCGAAGCGCTGCGGGCGATGCGGGCGGGCGACACGCACTATACCCAGATCAGTGGTCACGATGATCTGCGCCAGTGTATTGCCAAACAGCACCAGGCCAGCAGCGGTCAGCAGGTTAGTGCCGCAAACGTCATCGCCACCTCCGGTGCGCAGAACGCGCTGTTTGCGGCGTCGCTATGCCTGCTCGATCACGGTGATGAAGCCATCGTGTTGCAACCCATGTACGTGACTTACGAGGCGACCGTGCAGGCCTCAGGCGCGAAGCTGGTACCAGTGGTGCTCGACGCCGAGACCGAGTTTCGTCTTAATCCCGATTTGCTGCAGGAAGCGATCAGTGAGCGCACGCGCGCCATATTTTATGCCTCGCCGAGTAATCCGACCGGAATTGCGCTGAATCATGACGAGGTGCAACTGGTTGCCGAGCTGGCATGCAAGCATGATCTGTGGGTCGTCGCCGACGAGGTTTATGCCAATTTTGTATTCAACGGCGATTTCCATCACATCGCTTCCGAACCGGGTATGGCCGAGCGCACCGTCACCATCGGCAGCATGTCCAAGTCCTACGCCATGTCGGGCTGGCGACTCGGTTGGGCGGTCGCGCCGACTGAAATGATTGCCAACATGGAGAAACTCGCGCTGTGCATGCTTTACGGTTTGCCCGGATTTATCATGCAGGCCGGCCTTTACGCGCTGCAGCATTGCTCGTCCGAGCGGGAGCGGATGTGTGATATCTACCGCCAACGACTTGAATACCTGTATGACCAGTTTTCATCCATGCCGGGATTGAAGCCGCATCGGCCGGACGCGGGCATGTTCATGATGGTCGACGTGCGCGGTAGCGGTCTCGAGGTGCCCGAATTTTGCCAGCGCCTTTACGATACCTGCGGGGTTTCGGTGCTCGATGCGACCGCGTTCGGTGCCAGCGCCGTGGGCCACGTGCGCGTATCCTGTACCGTCAGCGATGACGAGTTGCGCGAGGCCTGCGACCGCATTGCTGCGTTCCTGGAGACACTGTGATGGCTGCTGGAGAAACCCGACGTTGCTGGTGGTGTGGGGACGACGAACTTTACCGGCATTACCACGACGAAGAATGGGGCGTACCGGTAC
>Ga0265303_10000692_pt1 | contig 19597 bp, 17 predicted proteins | sample Helome_2_FD_192494 | JGI IMG/M metagenome (GOLD analysis project Ga0265303, IMG submission 192494) | Marine sediment microbial communities from subtidal zone of North Sea - Hel_20160317 (Illumina Assembly) | ecosystem: Environmental > Aquatic > Marine > Subtidal zone > Sediment ... | reverse complement strand
AGTACTTCACCCAGACCGAACCCCTGTTCGACGACGTCATTCGGACCTTCGAGCCAAACGATTTTCAGGTCATGTAGTCCCCGTTGCCTCGGCGGCCACGACGTGCACTGAGTAACTGACGTTACTGCGTTCATGCATACGCGCGTGCCAGGGGAAGTCGTCGATCTCACCGGTAAGTCTCAGGTTTTCCAGTGATTGCGGATGTTGACCAGGTGTCAGCAACGAACGCAACAGGGACTCGCCGGCACCAGCGCCCGGGCCACGCTGGGAATGCCCGCCAAGCCACGCCTCCATCGGCGTCGTCGCGTGAGACCAGTCATAAGGGGTCGAAAGCAGGGCCTGCCCGCCCGCCGGCAGCATCTGCCCAAAGGACTGCAGCAATGCGTGCGGTGATGTGACGCAGTCCAACAGATTCAATCCCAGGACGAACTGAAACGAATCGTCGGCAAACGGCAACGCCAGTGCGTCGCACGCCCAGAAGTCAACCCTTTCGGTGTCGGCAAAGGACACGGCGAAGTCGCGACGATCGTAGACGACACCGATACGCCGTCTCGGGTAGCTCACCCGGTTCTCACCGAGAACCCGGGCGGCCAGCTTCAACATCGAGAAATTGACGTCGACACCGAGCACCAGTCCGTCGGTTTTTGCCGCGAGTTCGAACGTCGTGCGGCCTACCGCACACCCCACGTCAATTGCGGGAGATGCAGTGTTCCGAGACAACAGCTCCAGGCCGGCGTCAAGACATCGGACGATAGCGCCGGGTGCTTCGCGCGTGCCGGTTCGAACCTTTTCGTCCGGGTCCAGATCGCCATAACTATCCCATGCGTAGGTACTCAGGTGCTGACGGCTCGTATCGAAAAGCGTTCCCGGTCCCGCCGCATCGCCGAGCATCGTCTCTATTGTTGCCGATAAATCTTCGCGGGCCACCAGGTGATTCAGATTGTCCGACAGATAGCTACGGATGTCGGGCAGCAACAACGGAACACCGTCGACAATTGGATACTCCAGAAGGCAGGCTGGATCCGGACAGTGAATCACGCCTTCGTATACCGTGTCGCCCTCCTCGCGCAGGATCGTGTTCAGTACCAGCAAAACGTCCTGTTGGCGCTGCAGGCGACAGCGCGGGCAAACCGGTCTGAGCGCTTCGAAATGACGGCGCCGCAAGTGAGGGTCAACCGCCGATCAGTACGGTGGGGCAGCACGGCGGCAAAACCTTGCCGGTCGGCATGGGAATCGGTGCGACACAAGAGACGTGAGATGTCATGTCACCCATCCGCGCGGCGGGCATGAAGCCGATCAGCACGCTTGTCGAACCCATGGCGATCATCCCCGGACCGGCGGGTACGCAACCCGGAAGCACACATGGTGCCGATATATCCGTGACACGTGCCGCCGGGGCTCCACCAATTAGCACATTCGGCTGGCCTTTGACGATTGCCAAAGGCAGTGGCGGGTGTGGCACGGGTGTGGGTGTCGGCGCAGGCGGATGAATTGGCGCATGACAATGCGGACCGTCTTGCAGAATCATATCGCCGAGTCTTGCCGCTGGCTTTGACATTCACCCTACCCCTTGTTTATCAAGGTCGACTCGTTCAGAAGAACGATGTTGTGGAGTGAAAGTTTAACATCTGCAGGCAATCGGCAGAAGCACTGCCCTGCTATAACCGCAACTAGTCTTCCCAGGTCCACTTCAGGACGGCTTCGTCTTCCTTTGAAAAGACGTAGAAGCCGTCCCAGGTTGAACCGTCGCTAATAATCACCGGCTGGGTACCGGCAAACTTGGATCGACCCCAGGACTGCATGGCAATCTCGTTGACTTTGTTCTTCTCGACGTACTCGTCCCACGCCGGCTGATCTGTTTTTTCCAGGCGACGACCGGTATCAATGGCTTTTCGAAGCCTCGACGAGAATTCGTAATAATCCACTTCGACGATTTTTGGCCGACCCATAAATTCCTCCGACGAGACAAGCCTATCTCGCGTCAGTTGACAATTAGATCACCTAACTTGTTGGAAAATCAAGCATATGGGTCGCAACTGGACGCCAATTCGCGAAACTTCCGGTGTGCGGAGTACATGGTCCGTCAAGGAAAGCCTCAGACCCGAAAAATACCGCTCACAGCGCCCGTACTTCGTTGTAACATGTTGATCCTATTAGAAATCAAAGTACTGGCGTACAAGGACAGGCCGCGATGGGAGACCCGTTTGAGGAAGCGAAGGCAATACACAATGAAGGACGACTCGATGAGGCTGTGAATGCCTATCAGGAAGTCCTTCGATCCGATCCCGGAAATTTCAAGGCTTACAACAATCTCGGTACGATCTACGAAGAACAGCAGGACTACGAAACTGCGGTCAAATCTTATCGTCGGGCCCTGGAAATCAACCCCGATGCGGCGCCAGTGCATTACAACCTGGGCCATGCCCTGCAGAGACAAGGTCATTGTGAGGCTGCGATTGACGCATATCAGGCATCGCTGGCACTAAGACCTGACGATCCAGCCGCTCACTACAACATCGGCCACGCCTATCATGGTCTGGGCGATCTCGACGCCGCTGAAACGGCTTATCGAAAGGCGATCGATGATGACCCGGAACTCTACCGTGCGCACAGTAACCTGGGCAGCCTCTTGTTCGATCAATGGAGAATGTCGGAAGCAGCGGACCATTATCGTCGAGTCACAGAAATAAAGACTGATTCTGCTGCGGATCATTTTAATCTTGGCCGGGTCTGGGAAGTTCAGGGAAAATTTGAAGAGGCGGTGGAGGCCTATCACAACTCGCTGATTCATAACCCGTTGTCAGCAATCGCTTATGAGCACGCGGCCACGTTGGAAATCAAACTCAACAGACCGGATAAGGCTGCCGAACTTCTTGAGCAGTGGCTCGTCTTCATGCCCGACAATCCCATTGCGCTGCATTTACGGGCAGCCTTCAATGGCGAGCAAAGTGCAACACGTGCTTCCGACGACTATTTGCGAGCGACGTTCGACGGCTTCGCGGCAGAATTCGACAGGACATTAAAGGGCCTCAATTACACCGCACCGCAGGTAATCGGGCGCTGTCTGAAAGAACTCCTGAACCACTCCGAAAATGACCTCGACATACTTGATATCGGATGCGGGACAGGCCTCTGTGGTCCACAGGCTCAGCCCTACTCGAGGCACCTTACCGGTGTGGACATATCGGGAGCAATGCTCGCGAAAGCGCGAGAGCGCGGCAGCTATGATGAACTCGTGGAAGCCGAACTTACGGCGTTCCTGTCGGACAACGAAAACAGCTACGACTTATTGCTGTCGGCCGACGTCTTGATCTATTTCGGCGACCTTCTCCCCGTTTTCGAAGCCGCTGCGAAAGCTCTGCGACAGAACGGACATTTTATCTTCACCGTTGAGCAGCTAAACGATATGGACTCCTTGTCAGGTTATTATCTCAATCCACATGGTCGTTATAGCCACACCGATGCTTATCTGCAGCAAGTACTGGAGCAGGCAGGTCTGGTCGTACAAAGCTCGTCGATAGAGCCGCTCAGAACGGAAGGCGGCGAACCTGTGGAAGAAATCGTTATGATAGCCAAAGTGCAAGACACCAAAACTTGACACGGGTCGCCGCTCTCGCTTTCGTAGCTAGCACAAATCGGAAAGAACCTCGCTGAGCCTGACCGCCACTGTATCCAGATTGTGCTGCGCATAGACGGTGTCGCGCGCGTCGTCACTAAACGATCGCATGAAGTCCGGATGACGTAGAAGAAAACTAATCGCGCTCGCGAAGGACTCCGCGTTACAGAGCGGTGTGAGGCGACCTGTCCGTCCGTCAACTACTCGATCCTGCGTGCTCTCCTTGCGGCCTGCGATTGCCGGCAAGCCGCTGGCCTGTGCCTCCAACAGTGAACCGGGAGGCGCGTCGCCTACGGTGGGCCAGACGTACATGTCGCAGCTGGCGCATACGGCGGCGAGATCGGGGCCGGCCATCGGACCGCCGTAACGAATGCGGTCCTGGGGCAGGCGCCGCAGCAGTTCTTTCGCTTCGGCCATGGCATTGCCGCTCGCAACTACAATCAGCTTCCACTCCATAGATACCAGTCGTGACAGCGACACTGCCAGTACCTCATAGGATTGCAGTGAATCGCCTGCCGCCATCAGGCCATCGGTCAGCAGCCAGGGAGACGTTTCCGGGAGTCGCAACTTCGAGGCAAGGCTGGACTTGTGCAGTTCACGGACCTTGTGAGCCGCCCGAAACGGATCGACATCGATGAACGGCGACCAATGCGTGAGCCCGTCAGGAACCAGCTTTTCAAAGTAACGCGCCGTGGCGCTGCAAGTGGTTACAATATGTGTGGCCTGCCCGACTATCTGTAGCGCATCATCCCTATGGTCATTCGCCGCGATCTTTGTATCCGGTTCGACAACGACGAGCGGAATACCCAGTTCCTTACAGACAGATGGGCCTGACTGATCCGTCGCTCCTGTCGCGCAAGCCTCCGAAATCCATACATCGATATCCGCGAACTGCCCGGCCATTTCGCTCCCAGCGAGAATGTCATTATCGCCTGTCGGTGGATCACCGTGGCCACCTTCGTCGTTTACGTCTGCCACATTAACACCGGCCTTATCGAGGGCAGCTCGCATCGGAGTCTTTACGCTCGTCGTATATGCGGGATTGCGGGGATGGAAGTATGCGGCCTTCATTGCCTCTCCTGCGGGCATTTCCGCCAGCCCTGTGCCGAAAATCGGAAAGAGGCTGTCGCATTGGGTTTGATAGTATGACGTCGCCAGATGGTATCTCAAACTCACATGTCGTCCAGGAACCAATGAATGACTAAACAAGCGAGCCAGGAGCAAGCCAGCCGCCTGAAAGATCTATTCGATACGAGCGGGTACACGGAGAAAGGCCTACAGGAACTGCTGGGCTCAGCAGTGCCGCCAACGCAGCAATTCCGACCGAAGGCGACATATCTGACGCGCGAAGACTCTCCGCAAAACGTTCTGTTGCGACTGTTCTTTCTCCATGAACCGGTGGCGCTGCGGGTCGTTCGTGCGATCCTCCCCACGTGGTTCGTGGACCTCTGTGTCGATTCGGATCTGCTTGCCGTCGAAGGAGAGTGTGCGGTTGCCAACACTGCGCTGGTGCCTGCCGCAGATTTCCTTTTTGCCTCGGATGCGCTGACCTTTTCGAGAATGGCATCAAGTGATTTCGTGTTGCCGGCCAGTAGCGCGACTGCGCGTTACATGCTCGACTTCATGATGCGCAGACCGGTCAGTACGACTCTCGATCTTGGTACCGGCTGCGGCATCCTTGCCCACTTTGCCAGCAAATTCAGCGGCCGCGTGGTCGCCACCGACATTAACCCCCACGCGTCTGAGTATGCCGAATTCAATGCGTGGCTTAACGGCGTGGAAAATATCGAGGTGCGGACCGGCAACTTGTTCGAGCCGGTCGATGGCCAGCGCTTCGACCTGATACTGACCAACCCGCCATTCGTTCTCGCGCCATCGAACGAATTCGCATTCCGCGACAACGATATGGTGCTGGATGAGTTTTGCGGCATGCTCGCAAGAACCGCACCGAATTACCTGGAGGAAGGCGGGTGCTTTCAGATGATTTGTGAGTGGGTGGAGACTGCCGACGAACCCTGGCACGAACGGCTGGATCGCTGGTTTGCCGACAGCAACTGCGACATCTGGGTTCTGCACGCAGCGCCGGAAAATCCGGCGAACTATGCCCAGGTACGAATCACAGAGACGTCAACCCGTGACCCGGAGAAGGATGCCGCGAACTTCGCGGAATGGCTCGACTATTATCGCGCCAATGGCATCACCGCGATTCACAGCGGCATCATCACCATGCGTCGGCGTGAAGGGCCGAACTGGACACGAATTCAGGCCTTGAACACTCGCGTTCAAGGGGCAGTCTACGAGGCTATCGAAGACGGATTCATGAACCGGGACCGGCTCGATACTATCGCCGGTGAGGACGAACTGCTTGGACTCACGCCGCGATTGTCGGACGACGCTCTGCTCGAGCAATCGTACGAACGGTCCAACGACAAATGGCGCCCGCGCAGGATGAGTCTGTCTATCGAAACGGGGCTTCGCGATGAGATTCAGCTGGATTTTGGCAGCGTCGAGTTCCTTACGCTATTCGACGGCACGCGTACCGTCGCAGAGTGCATTAGTGCTTTGGCAGATACGCGCAGCGAAGAAATTGACGAAGTACGAGAAAGCTGTCTGCCGATCGTGCGCACATTGATAGAGCGTGGATTCCTGGCGCTGGCGTAATGGCTTTCATGTCGAATACTCCTTCCATGGCATCTGATCGACCGGGACAAACGCCAGCGATCTAACCAGCTCCTCGTCCCCATAATAGACTGGGGTGCCATCCTCCTTCTGTGCCATGAGCACAACTGGCACACCGCCGAAACTCGGCTGCATGGCCTCGATCGCCATGTCTGCCTCTCCCGGGTTATTGACCAGTTCCATCCCCACCAGTGCGATGGCCAGATTTACGCCTTCAATCGATATTGCTGCACCCTGGACTTTCATTCTTCAAAAAACTCCCGGCTAATCATACTGATAGGCGAAATCGCTGTCCGTGACCGATACATGAACCCGATTGATCGGTTTGCCCTCCATCATTCGCGTCAGGAATTCGCTACTGATTACCGGCAACACGGTGTTGGTTAGTATCGCATCAATCATGCGGCCACCACTCTCCAGTTCAGTGCACCTGCTTGTGATGAGCTTGATCACGTCATCATCATAACTGAACGGCACGTTATGGTTTTCTCCGATCCTCTTCTTGATCCGGCGCAATTGTAACTTGGCGATGACTCCTATCACTTCATCCGTAAGCGGATAGTAGGGAATGGTCACGATGCGGCCGAGCAAGGCAGCCGGGAATACCTGTAACAACGGCTCCCGGAGGGCTTTGGCGATGCCTTCCGGATCGGGCATCAACTCCGGGTCTTTGCACATATTCATGATCAGATCGGTACCCGCGTTGGTCGTCAGGATGATCAGCGTGTTCTTGAAGTCGATCATTCGCCCTTCGCCGTCCTCCATGACGCCTTTGTCGAATACCTGGAAGAATATTTCGTGGACGTCAGGGTGCGCCTTTTCGACTTCGTCCAGCAGGACCACGCTGTAAGGTTTGCGGCGCACCGCCTCTGTGAGAACGCCACCCTCGCCGTAGCCGACATAGCCCGGCGGCGCACCTTTCAGGGTGGACACCGTATGTGCCTCCTGGAACTCGCTCATGTTGATGGTAATGATGTTTTGCTCGCCGCCGTACAGGGCTTCCGCCAGCGTAAGCGCCGTCTCCGTTTTGCCAACGCCGGACGGGCCGGCAAGCATGAAAACACCGATCGGTTTGTTGGGGTTGTCAAGACTCGCTCGAGAGGTCTGAACGCGACGGGCTATCATCTCCATCGCGTGGTCCTGGCCGATAACCCTCTCGCACATCGTATCCGCGAGATGCAGGATCGTGTCGATCTCGTTCTTAACCATGCGGCCGACCGGAATCCCGGTCCAGTCCTGGACAACGGAGGCTACCGCCTGGGAATCGACGCTCGGCAAGATGAGCGGCGTCTCGCCCTGAATCTCCTGCAAGTCTGCTTGCAGACCCTGCAACTTCTCGAGCATCGCCGCGCGTTCGGACTCGCTCAGCGGACCGTTGCCCGCCTCCGAACCTGCCTCGGCCTCAGCCGCGGCTTCTTCCGGCGCGGCGTCGGTTTCATCCGATACTCCATTCCCACCTTTGAGCCGGTTGCGAATCTGCAGGATGTCGTCCACCAGTCCTTTTTCGTTTTCCCAGCTCGCCTCGAGTCCCGATAAGCGGTCTCGTTCTTCACTCATCGCGGCCTGGGCACCGGTTTCTCGATCACCAATGTCGATACCAACAGCTTTTTCTCTACCGATGATTTCGAGTTCGCGTTCCAGCGCCTCGATCCGGCGGCGGCTGTCGTCGACCTCGGCCGGCACGGCGTGATGACTGATCGCAACCCTGGCCGAAGCGGTATCCAGCAGGCTGACCGACTTGTCCGGCAACTGGCGCGCCGGAATGTAACGGTGTGAAAGGCGTACCGACGACTCAAGCGCTTCATCAAGAATCTGAACTCGATGGTGCTTCTCCATGCCGCCTGCGACGCCCCGCATCATCAATATGGCCTTGTCCTCGACAGGCTCGTCTATCTGAACGACCTGGAAACGTCGCGTCAGCGCCGGGTCTTTCTCGATGTGCTTCTTGTACTCCGCCCAGGTCGTCGCCGCGACGGTCCTGAGGGTCCCCCTGGCGAGCGCCGGCTTGAGCAGGTTCGCCGCATCGCCTGTGCCGGCCGCCCCTCCGGCGCCGACCAGCGTGTGCGCCTCATCGATGAAAAGGATGATGGGTTTCGGGCTTGACTGAACTTCTTCTATCACCTGCTTGAGGCGATTCTCGAATTCGCCCTTCATACTGGCGCCGGCCTGCAAGAGGCCCACGTCCAGTGAGCGCAGCGATACGTCCTGCAGCGGCGGCGGCACATCCCCCGTCGCGAGACGCAACGCAAAACCCTCTACGACCGCGGTCTTACCGACACCCGCTTCGCCCGTGAGAATTGGGTTGTTTTGCCGGCGACGCATGAGGATATCCATGATCTGTCGAATCTCGTCGTCGCGGCCGACGATATTATCCATCTCGCCCTGACGTGCCTGTTCAGTGAGATCCACGGTGAATTGTCGAAGCGCTTCCTGTTTGCCCATCTGCGCGGGCGCGATTGCCCCGCTCGCCTCTCCCGGGGCCGCTCCGCCACCCACCTGGAATCCGTCCTGAGCGTGCATGGCATTCTCCGGCGAATCGCCAACAACCTCGTCGAATCTGTCTGTCAGCATCTCCAGCTTGATCTTGTCGAATTCCTTGGAGATCGCCAGCAGCGCGTTCTTCAGGCTGCGCGTCTGCATGATTCCGGCAACGAGATACCCGGTTCGCACCTGTGCCTCCCCGAATATCAGGGTCCCAACGACCCAGCCACGCTCAACGGCCTCTTCCACGTGTGAGGAAAGATCGGATATCGAGGTCGAGCCTCGGGGAAGACGGTCCAGGGTATCCGTAACATCCTTGGCCAGGTGCGAAGGATCGATATTGAACTGCTTGATGATGCGGTGCAGATCGGAATCCTGCAGCTGCAAGAGCTGATGTATCCAATGCACTAACTCGACATAGGGATTGCCGCGCATCTTGCAGAACACGGTGGCACTCTCGATCGCTCTGTATCCAATGTCATTGAGCTTGCCAAATAGGGCGACACGACTGATATCTGCCATTTTGAAACTCCGTCTATTATTTTGGTTATCTTCCTGTTATTCGAATCGTCGATTCTGTGTCAGGCCTCCGCGCTTGCCAGTACCGGGTCGAACATCGCGTCGCTCGCATCGCCGGACTTGCCGCTCAACCAGGTTGTCCATCCCAGCCGACCCGTCTCACCGAGTTTGAGCGGTGGAATCTCACGTTCCTCGAGAACCAGGTTTACATCCCAGCTTAGTTCGTCGCCGATGAAGTTGCGTACCAGTGCGATCAGTTTTTCCAGGCTGCTATTGCCGGGCAGGAAACGAGCGAACTCGGTATATGCGAGCGGTCCGAACACCAGGCGGAACTTCTGCTGACTTTGCCAACAGCGCTCACCGATGGCCGCCGTCATCCCCAGACTGCCGGTTTGTGGGCTCGTTCCGAGCCGGAGTCGGCTTTCATCGGGCAACCGCAGCCACTCGCCGACAAATTCCTGAACCTCGACCCGAATACCGAAAAAGTCTCGTACAAGGTCCCTGAGTGCATCTGCGGGTCGCCTCTGACACGACAACTGGCCAGCACGCGAAAACTTGGCCAGGTCCGGCAATGCGTCCCGATCGCGCAGTGCGGGAGAACCAAGGCCAATCAGCGCACCCACGTACATGGCGAAGTGGTCATTTTCCGGCCGATCGAAATTGGCGGTCGGTTGAGCATTGGCCCACGCCCGATAGAACAGCGCCAGCATGCGATGATGAAACATCCCGGTGAATCTGACCAGGGTCGGGTCATTCGCATTTCTAAGCCGGTCCCGAGCATATTCGGTCATGTGTAATGGCAACGGTCCATTGGGACCATATAAGCCAAAGCCATAGCCCTCCAACCACGGCGGTCTGCCGTCTTCACCAAACTGCAGCGACGCCAGCTCGGATGGTGCGAAAGCCATTGACGGCGACTGTGTCAGCCTGATCGGATCATCCACGGGTCGGCGCGACTCGCCCAGCCTGGGCTTGTCGCTGAACAGGCACTCGATACGCCGCAGCAAACTGCGGAACCCGAACCGGTAGGGCCGAGCCGCCACCTCCTTGAGTAGCGCTAGAGCACTTGTCGCTGTCCGATTCTCACTGGCCAACGCATTACCTCGCCGCGTTCAGTTGACGCGATGATTGTTTCCGTAAACGAATTGATCGAGACGTAGCGGGCAAAAAACTGCTCCAATACGGCGCCGAGCAAGAATATACCGCTGCCCTCGAACGCGGATTCCTCGAAAGTGATCCTGATCTGCAGGCCCCGACCGAAGGTGATCGGTCCCGGTCTCGGAATCCTGCGCGTGACTGGTTGCGATTCGACAGACTGGATGCCGTCGACTTGCTTGCGGATGGCCGGATCCCTGGTTTCGCTGTACAACGCCAGCAATTCTCGCAGTGCGGCGGCTCCGTGTACTTTGTCGCTGTCGACCAGCGTCAGGTAGTTGAGCGACAGGTGGCTGACAAGCTGCCACGCCGTTTTTCCCTCTGCGCTTGACGGTCTGGGGCGCGTCGGCCCGGCAACAACCCTGACTGCCTCTACGGGTGCAGCGGACTCGATAGTAAAATCGGTGCTCCCTCTGCCGACCGGCAGCTGCAACGGCAAATCGCGGTTCGTACACAGAACGCTCACCGCCAATTGATTCAGGTTGCTTGAGAAGGGCGCCTCGCTTGCATCCACCAGGGAAATAAACGCCTCACTGCCAACATAGCTGGAGCGCGCACCGAATTTCCGTTGTCGCGAGCTCGCCAGGCGTGGTTGCCTGTTCAAGGTGTAATAGGCAACCCCTTCCGCATTACGCGTCCAGTCGTTGAAACCGTAAAATGGCTGAAACTCCTGCTGTTTCTCACCCCCTGACCCGTAGCCGACAACCTGGGTGACGCTGTGCACCTCGAAATCCATCGGCCGGGTTCGATCCGGAAGGACGTGAAACTCTGAATCTTTCTCGTTGAGATGGATTCGATCCGCCCGCCTCGGAAACAAGTTGACCGCGGGAGTACAGAACAAGCCGAAATTGGCCTTGTCCAGCGAATTCTCCAGTTCCGGATCACTCCGATCCAGCAATATCAGGACCTCGAGTTCCGAGCCCCGACATGCCTGCGCCGCCTGCCCCAGGTCTCCAAGTTCAACAAAACTGTAGCGCTCGGGAAACGCGAAGTACTCCTGTAGCAAGCGGTAGCCTTGAAACGATCGCGGGCCGTAAGGGAGCAACGCCTGTTTGTCTGAAAAGCCGACTCTCTTTATGTACGACTTGTCGACAACCTGGTTCAGGCTCGCTGTCTCGCCCTTTGGTTTTACGACCATTGCGACGCTATTCCCAAGCAATTGCTCGTAAATGCGCATCGGCAGCGCGTCAGCACCGCGAAGAAACAGCTGCAGCCTGTCAAGGCTCAGTTCGGAGAAGTTCAGATCCGCCGTGCAGGCGATGTTCAACCGGATCGCCGCATGAACATTGGGCAGGTTCGGCACTCCCATTGTTGCCACCGCACCGCGACTCGGGACGTATTCCGCGGAGGTCAATTCGAGCGGCCACAAGGTCACCTCATGCGCGGTCCGGTATTCGCAAGCGGTCTCCTCACCCTTGCCTAACAGTCCCCGCAGGATACTGTCACGCGGTACGGCATAGCCCTCTGCAAGTGATCCTTCGGTAAGATCCGGCTGCAACTCCACGACAGCCATCGACGGGGTCGGCGCAAGATAATGCGGGTAAACGATTTCGAGCAGGTGCTGGGTGAAGGTTGGAAACTCTGCGTCGACCTTGAGTCTTACCCGCGCCGCGAGAAACGCGAAACCCTCCAGCAGTCGTTCAACATAGGGATCGGCGCACTCGAATCCCTCGAGTCCCAGCCTGCCCGCAATTTTCGGGTATTCGCGGGCAAACTCGCCACCCATCTCACGAATATGCTGGAGTTCACGATTGTAGTAGTCGAGAATTCGGGAATCCACGCGTCACCCTCTACCGCTGCGCTCGCGTACCGCGAATGCGCCGGACTCGAGATCGATCTCGGTCCTGAGGAACAATCGCTGCGGTGTGGGCTGGGCCCACATTTCGCCTTCGATATCGAAGGTCAGCGCATTGGCACTCATGGCCGATTCTTGTGACGAGACGTTGATGCGCAAGGTATTGCTCAGGATTCGCGGCTCGAAATCCTGGATGATCCGCTTCAGCAGCTTCTCGATTGCTTTCACGTCCAATCCTGAGACCGCCTTTCCAGAAAGGTCGGGCAGACCAAAGTTCACAACTGAACGCGCGACGTGTGCATAATCGCTCAAGTCCTCCGTGGACTCCAGGTTGCCGGAGTTGAAGAGCCACGCCAGGTCACGAATAACGCCCTCACGCAGCTTGTTCACTGACAGAACCCGTTTGTCGCGCGACTCCTGCTTCTTATCGGGTTCGTTGTCCGTGAGTCGATCGAGTAACGACGGCTGCAGGCGTTCTTTTTGCGTCAGCTCAGCCATCGGGCGCATTGGCATCCTGGCCAGATTGTGCGCCTTCCTCTTCTGGCAATGCCTGGTCAACGTTCAGTTTGACATGACGGACATTCAGCAAGGGATACTCGTCGACATCAGTCGCGAGAATACGCTGACCGTATCCCACGTAACTGTCCTCGCCTTCCACAGCCCAGTCCGTCTTGCGCGCCATCTGGATTTGTGGATCGTCGCTCAACTCTGACCCGGGATAACGTGTCGGAATCAGGCCGACCGTCTCACCACCGTTGGCCCAGGTGAAATAGGCCGGCATCCATACCATGTCGCGGAGATCTTCGGGCGCTTCCAGATTGATCTCCTTGACGCGAGCAAAGGGGATCCAGTAGTAGTTGCCGTTCACGACCGCCTCGAGGATTGGCCCCAGACGGGAATCGGCGTCCGCTATCCACTCGAATGGCTGTCCATCGAGCTCACCAGAGGTTGTCGGCGCTTTCTCGAACGCCTCCGACCTGAGTTCGTTCGCCTGCGCATGACTGCCGTCCGCTCCCAACGCCAAGGCCTGAAGCAGTAATGCTACCCATTGTTCCGGGTCGCCAAATACCAGCGGCGAGCGCCGACCGGCAAATATCTCGCGTCTCAGGGCCTCACAGCTCAGCGCCTCACGGTAGGTTTGCACCATCGCCAGTGTGCTGGCATCCATGTCGCCGGCAACGTTGAGTTGCGTGAGTGCGCGTTCATACTGACCCAAAACACAGAGCAACTGAAACAGGAACACCCGCGCCTTTGCATCTGCCGGATTACTGCGCACTTGCTGCTGAAGTGCCGCCAGAGACTCATCCAGTTTCAGGTCGCGTAGCAGGTCCTCGGCGCTCATGTTACCGGCTCTTCACAATTGATCACCACTCCGATCTCGCACGGGTCGCGTCGGCAAACAAAACCACAGTGCGTCGCATTGCCTCAATAGATGCAATTCTTGACGAGGTCCCATTTCTTCGGCGTGCCGGTCGTCACCTTCTTGCCGCTGTACGAGTCATATTGATACTCGATCTTGGTGAAATTGATCGACACCGACTCGGTCGGACGCTCGCCACCGCTGGACATGGAGTAGCTGCTGACGAGCGGCTCCATTAGCGTCAGTTTCAGAAATACCTGGCCTTTCGTGTCGGTGCCTGACGTTTGCACGAAGTGAATCTCGGCTTTATCAGACGCCTTCCCGGCAATCGCCTCTGCAAATATATCCGGTGACGAAATGTCCATCGATTTAGCGACGGTAATCTCGGAGAAAGACGGATTGCTCGTATCCCGATCCGCGCCACCACTTTGAACGGATATTGCTCGCCCTACACCAAGCTGCAAGGAATCGACCTGGATCCATTTGTCGTGCTGGTCAATCTGGCTGAGGCCGTTAATCTTGCCAAGTTTCAAGAGAATCATCGTTTACCCCTTATGTGATGTGATGCTGTTCGTAGTCTTCTTAATGTCACGCACTGCAATTACTATTCTTTGCCAGATGGCAATTTGGATACCAACCGGAGGGAAACGGTAAGACCCTCCAACTGATAGTGAGGCCGCAGGAAGAACTTCGACGAATAGTAACCGGGATTTCCCTCGATCTCCTCAACCACAACCTCGGCACCGGCCAACGGCTTGCGCGCCTTGTCGATGTCAGTCGCGGTGGCCGGATTAACCTCAACGTATTGGCCGATCCAGTTGTTAAGCCAGATCTCCATATCCTCACGCTCTTTGAAAGATCCCACCTTGTCGCGGACGATACATTTGAGGTAATGGGCGAATCGGCAGGTAGCAAACAGATATGGCAAACGTGCTGCCAGGTTCGCGTTTGCCGTAGCATCCGGATCGTCGTACTCCGCCGGCTTCTGCAGCGATTGAGCGCCGATGAATGCTGCCATGTCCGAGTTCTTCTTGTGGATCAGCGGCATAAATCCGGTGGCCGCCAGTTCCGCTTCGCGACGATCGCTGATGGCAATTTCGGTGGGGCACTTCATGTCCACACCGCCATCGTCAGTCGGGAAAGTATGCGTCGGAAGATCGCTTACAAGGCCGCCCGACTCTACGCCCCGAATCTGGGTGCACCAGCCATACTCCTTGAACGCCTGGTTGATATTCGTCGCCATCGCATAAGCCGAGTTCGCCCAGGAATACTTGCTCGAATCCGCACCGTCGGTATCTTCCTCGAAATCGAACTCTTCGACAGGGTCCGTCTTGGCGCCGTAGGGCTGGCGCGCAAGGAATCGCGGCATCGCGAGGCCGATATAGCGCGCGTCGTCGGAATCGCGAAGCGATCGCCAGGCAGCGTACTCGGGTGTAGAGAAAATCTTGGTCAGATCGCGAGGATTCGCCAGTTCCTGCCATGACTCCATCTGCATGACACCAGGTCCGGCACCCGCCAGGAACGGCGCGTGCGAGGCCGCGGCTACTTGTCCGATCGCACCCAACATCTCCACATCCTGCGGGCTGTGATCGAAGTAGTAATCGCCAACCAGGCAGCCGTAGGGCTCTCCGCCAAACTGGCCATACTCTTCCTCATACACCTTCTTGAATATCGGGCTCTGGTCCCACGCTGTTCCCTTGTATTTCTTCAGCGTCTTGCCCAGCTCTTTCTTGGAGATGTTCATCACCCGGATCTTGAGCTGTTCGTCGGTTTCAGTATTGTTGACGAGGTGATGTAGTCCGCGCCACGAGCCTTCGAGTTGCTGAAAATCTTCATGATGCAGTATCAAATTTACCTGCTCAGTCAATTTCTGGTCGATCTCGGCGATCATAGCGCTGACCGTTTCCTGAACGTCGTCCGAAACAACTGTCGTTTCGCGCAGCGCCTGCTCAGCCAGGGTCGCGACGGCACCCTCGACAGCTTCACGCGCACTATCCGATTTCGGCTTAAACTCCTTCTGAAGCAATGAGGCAAATTCGCCGGCCTCCAGCGTTTCTGTCGCCTGCTCCTGGGTATCTGTTTTTGCTTTGGCCATGCTTATTACTCCTCGGCAGCCGTTTCTGATTCATCCTCGGGCTTAGGTGCCGAGGAAAGGGACTGCAACAAAGCGGGGTCATTGAGTGCCTTGGCGATCAGATCCTCGGCCCCTTCTTTTCCATCCATGTACGTCAGTAGATTTGAAAGCTGAGTTCTCGCATCCAGCAGTTTACTGAGAGCCCCGACCTTGCGAGCGACAGCAGCGGGCGAGAAGTCGTCCATACTCTCGAACGTGATATCGACGCTCAGGTTACCTTCACCCGTAAGCGTGTTAGGCACGGTAAAGGCGGCTCTCGGTTTCATCGACTTCAGGCGGCCATCAAAATTATCGACATCGATTTCCAGGGCCTTGCGTTCCGCAACGGGAGCAAGCGGCTCTTCCGGTTTGCCGGAGAGATCCGACATTACGCCCATAACGAATGGAATCTGTACTTTCTTTTCGGCCCCGTAAAGCTCTACGTCGTATTCGATCTGCACACGCGGAGCGCGGTTCCGCGCAATAAACTTCTGACTACTCTTCTTCGCCACAAGGCACCTCCTGCCAATTTTCGACCCGTTTACACAGGCGCTTTCTTATCGTTCCAGACCCGGCTTCTTAGTCGGAACCTGAATTCTAGTAATCCTCTTCCTCATCACCGGTAATCATCCTGGCCGTAGATACGGCATCCGGCGTCAGATCCTGCAGAATCTCCATGTAATCTTTCGCAACCAGACGCTTCGCCCTTTGCAGCAAAAGTGGCACTGGGCTCGACGGCTCGTTCCTTCTGAAATACTCACAAATCTTGTCAATCATTCGGTTGACATCGGCGTTGCTGGTTATTTCGCCCGAGACGGGCTGACCAGCGGCAGCGCCGCTCGCCTCTGCGCCCTCCATTCCCTCTACCGCCACGCCTCGGGCGGCAAGCTGCTCCGCGAGCACCGGCTGAATTTCTTTCAGAAGATTTTGAAGCTCACCGAGGTTGGGCCCCTCTGTCGCACCCACGAATCCGGTGACCACGGACTCGATCGCGAGCGCGTGTTCGATCGATTCGGTTATCGCGTCTGTCGTTGCCTGCAACTCCTCCAGTTCGCAATCCCCGAATGCACCCTCGATCAGGGCCAGGTCGGGCAACCCCGCTGCCTCTTCCTCTTCGGTGGGCTGGACTTCTCCTTTGGCGATCTCGATGCTGCGCAGGCTGAACTGTCCGACGCCCTGCAAACTGACCAGCGGAACCTTGCGAATCTCGGGGACAATCGTTTCGTCGTCAGCCAGCGATTCGAGCGTATTCACCCGCATCGTCGGATCGTTATCATCGTCGGGGTCAAGCTGCGGATGCACATGATCCCATTGCTGCTCACAAAGCCCTTTGACCAGCGCAAGACCGTCGCGAAGACCAGGAAGTCCATCGACATTTGCGAGGGCACGAGTCAGATAAGCCACCACCCTGAGGTCCCGGGTCTTGCCAAACAGGTCAAGTGCCTGTGAACGTACTGCCTTCCAATCGGGCTCCTCCGCCGCAACAATGGTGTCTCCCATCTGCTGTTCGGGCGTGCCCTTGGTCGCATTTTCAAGTTCTATGAACGCAGCATCGTATTCGAGATCGTCCCCACAGGGCTGATCCTCGGATAACGGACTCAGCAGTTCGTCTAATTCGATCACCGCCATGTCGCTACTCGCAGCCGGCCAAGGTGCATCGATGTGCCTCTCTCTATTTATTGTTATTGGCTATTTGTACCCCTAGGATGGACAATTCAGAGTAATTGTCAATATCAGCCCAATCCCGCAGGGTCAGTACGCATTAATTATCACACAATTCAGTCGTAAAGTGGTGATTTCATTGATACTCAGCCCGTGTCTCCGGCGACTGTTCGCACTAGGAGTAACGAATGCATATTTTGTTTCTCGAGGTGGATCACGAAGCCGATTGGGCGGTTGCTGCCATAGGTCCGGCGTTCATCGCTGCGTACTTGAGACAGCACGGGCATTCAGCGAGCTTGCAACGCATTCCCTTCGACATGGGCATTCATGACGCAGTCGAGGCGATCGGAAAGCACAATCCCGATCTCCTGGGCATTTCCCTGACAAGTCGCCAATGGTTACGCGCGCGGCATCTTATCAGCGGTATTCGCGAACAATTGGACATAACGGTAGTCGCGGGTGGTCTGCATGCCACGTTCGAGTCAGAAACCGTATTGGCGAGTCCGGGCTTCGACTATGCCTGCCTTGGTGAAGGCGAAGAGCCCATGCTCGAGTTGGTCGAGGCCCTGGCGTTAGGGCCAGGCGAGCCGGTCCGAGGTATCCGGAATATCCGGGGGCGCGGTGAATCATCACCGAAATTGCGACCACCCTTCCAGCCGATAGACGAGCTGCCATTCATGACGCGCGACATGCTCGACGAGCAATACGGCGTGGTCCACTTCAGCACCCAACGGGGTTGCCCCTACCCCTGCACCTACTGTGCCGCACGCCAGTTCAGTGATTTGTACGGGTCCTACGCCGAGTACGGCCGGCGGCGATCCCATCAGAGTGTTCTCGACGAATTCGACGAAATACGACGTAACGGCGAGCTGAACTACGTGCTCTTCATGGATGACACGTTCACGATCAATCACAAGTGGGTAAAGACGTTTTGTAAAGGATATGGCGAGCAATTCCGGGTGCCCTTTTCTCTTCATGCACGAGTGGAGACGGTAAATCAGGCGATGCTGGGGCAGCTTGCAGAGGCCGGCTGTAAACATATCGTTTATGGCGTGGAAAGCGGCAGCGAACGCGTCCGCCACGACATCATGAAACGCAACGCGCCAAACCAGCGATTTGTCGACGTTTTCAAATGGACCAAGGACGCCGGTATCCTGGTTACGGCGAATTACATCATCGGCACACCGGGCGAAACCTCGGTCGACATCGAGGAGACGATTGCTTTGCACCAGCAGCTCGCCCCGGACGATTTTGGCTACTTTGTTTTCTACCCTTACCCCGGCACGGCACTGTTCCAGGTATGCCGCGATCAAGGTTATCTGCCGGAGGACTACAACGATCAGCCAGCCAATCACCGCCACTCCATCTTGAAGCTGCCCGATCTTTCAAACGAACAAATTGAACTACACTACCAACGATTCACGGAACTCAGAATAGAGGCAGCACTGAAACGCATGCCGGACGAGTCAGCTGCAGCCGCGCGGGACGGGATAGTGCACGACATCAGTCGCGCTGCCGCGCATGCGTGATGTACAAGTCGGCCTCTAATAAACAGAAAGTATCGCAAGTATATGCACCCGGTAATCTGGAAGGACCACGACGACAGCTGGACCTGGTCGATCGAAGAAGGCAAAGCATTCGAGGACGATCAACAGGTGCTCGCGCGTGACGAAGGTTTCGCGACCAGGGGCGATGCAAAGGAAGCAATGCAGAAAGCCTGGGACTGTCTTATCGCCGAAGGCAAGACGCCGGGGCGACCAGGGATGTTGAAGCGGGCGCCAGCTGCGCGGTCTGGTGACACGACTTCGGAAGGCGCCAATGCCGACGGTAAGACGTCGACTGACAAGAAGGTTAAGCTCGAATGGGCCGTTGTTGTTGGCGACAAAATCGTTGCCGTTTTTTCGACACAATCACAGGCTAGGAAGTTTGGGCGGGAGAATCACAAAGGCAAGTACAAGTTGCGGCATGTTACCTGCTCACTATCCGAATTCCTGGCTTAGCGGGCGACGGGCGTTTCTAAATGGCGGCGCATTAAGGAAAGTCCGACGCCAATGTGTTCAAGGTCCAGCCCACCTGTCATGGGTTTCTCAATGACCCGTCTTGTACAAGAAAACTCTTGCGCCCACCCTGCAGCTTGAAATGCGCTGATTCCCTCCGTCATACTGCAATAGGCAATTCTTTCGCTGGACGCAGCGCCGAGGAGAACTTTCATGCAGG
>Ga0265303_10000691_pt1 | contig 19598 bp, 18 predicted proteins | sample Helome_2_FD_192494 | JGI IMG/M metagenome (GOLD analysis project Ga0265303, IMG submission 192494) | Marine sediment microbial communities from subtidal zone of North Sea - Hel_20160317 (Illumina Assembly) | ecosystem: Environmental > Aquatic > Marine > Subtidal zone > Sediment ... | reverse complement strand
TTCATTGCTCAGTTCACGATTTCGACTGCACTGCCACCGGTTACTGTCGTATCGCTGACACCTGCGCCGAATGCCACGTTGCAGACTGCGCCGACACAGGTCATCGCCGGATTCAGCCAGGACCTCGTTCCCGCTTCGGTCGATGCCACCACGTTCACGCTGGTGGCCAGTGGCGGTGACGGTAACTTTGATAGTGGCAATGAAGTCCAGATTATGGGCGCGAGCGTCATGCCTGGCGCGAATCCGGCCACGGCTGTGTTCGACCTCACGGGCGTCACGCTGGCAAATGATACCTACCAGGTAACGCTGTTTGGCACGGGCGCGAATGTCATTACGGATGTGAACGGCAACGCACTCGACGGCGAGTTTATCGCCTCGTTCCCAAGTGGTGATGGCACCGCGGGCGGTGACTTCGTCACACGCTTCACGATGGCGGTACCCTCGGCACTCGACCAGATCCAGGCGTCGATTTTCGGGCCGCTCTGCTCGAGCTGTCACTTTGGTGTCGGAAGCACGAGCGGAATTCCGGACATGGACCTCAGGAACGCCGATGCATCGTTCGCGACGCTGGTCGACGTTACAAGCTTCCAGGACGGTAACTTCGTTCGTGTCGTCCCGTTCCAGCCAGCCAACAGCTATCTCGTGCACAAGTTGCAGGGTGTGGCGACAGTGGGTGGTTTCATGCCACCGACCGGCATGCTTCCTGCGGCCGATATCGCGATGATCGAGCAGTGGATCACGGACGGCGCCGAGCGCTAACAGTCGTTGCCCTCCAACGGGTGTCGTCGTAACAATTCCTTAAAGGGTAGCCGCCAGCCGGCTACCCTGGTCAATCGCACGCTTGGCGTCGAGTTCGACCGCAACGTCGGCGCCGCCGATGACGTAGGTGTCAATATCGGCGGATCGAAGCGGTTCAACGAGATCGTTCATGGGCAGCTGCCCGGCGCACAACACAATGTTGTCGACCTCGAGCCAGGTCGGGTCCTTGCGATTCTCGCCGTAGCTGATCAACAATCCTTCATCGCCGATACGCTCGTAGTTGATGTTTCCGATCATGCGGACCCCATTCATCTTCAGCGTCGCACGGTGAATCCAGCCAGTTGTCTTACCGAGGCCTGCGCCAATTTTGCCGGACTTGCGCTGCAGTAACGTTACCTCGCGGGCCCTGTTGCGGTGTGGGTGGCTTTACTCCGCCACGCGCGTCGGCGGGATCGACAACGCCCCATTCGGCAAGCCACTCGTCGAGATCGAGAGTCGGAGAGTCGCCGTCGTGCACGAGGTATTCAGCCACGTCGAAGCCGATGCCGCCTGCACCGACGATGGCCACGCGCTTGCCGACAGGTTTCTTGTCGCGGAGAACGTCGACGTAGCTCAGGACCTTCGCGTGCTCCTGACCTTCGATTTGCGGGTCGCGCGGCACAACACCGCTCGCGATGACGACGCCGTCATAGTTAGCGGCGACGAGTTCGTCAGCGCTGACCCGCCTGTCCAGGTGCACTTTGACGTTCCTGAGCGCAATCTGCCGCTCAAAATAACGCAGCATTTCGTGAAACTCTTCCTTACCCGGAACCGCCTTGGCCATGTTCAACTGGCCGCCGATCCTGGTGGCTGCCTCGAACAGGTCAACACTGTGGCCACGTTCGGCAAGCACCAGTGCCGTAGAGATACCGGCAGGTCCGGCGCCGACCACTGCGAACCGCCGGCGCGTAGAAGTTGCGACATAGTTGAGTTCAGTTTCATGGCAGGCGCGAGGGTTGACGAGACAGCTGCTCATCTTGTTGGAAAATGTGTGGTCCAGGCAGGCCTGGTTGCAGGCGATGCAAACGTTGATTTCGTCGGCGCGCTGCTCCTGTGCCTTTTTCACGAATTCGGCGTCAGCCAGCATGGGGCGGGCGAGGGACACCATATCGGCATGTCCATCCGCCAGAATTTGCTCCGCAGTATCGGGCAGGTTGATGCGATTGGACGTGACGAGCGGGACGCTCACTTCCTGTTTCATCTTCCGGGTTACCCAGGTAAATGCACCTCGAGGCACCGACGTGGCAATGGTGGGCACACGCGCCTCGTGCCAGCCGATTCCCGTATTAATGATCGTGGCTCCCGCAGCTTCGATGGCTTTTGCCAACGTCACGGTTTCGGCCCAGGTATTGCCGTCCGGGATCAGGTCGATCATCGACAGCCGGTAAATAATAATGAAGTCATCGCCGACGGCTTCGCGAGTCCGGGCGACGATTTCGACAGGCAAACGCATGCGTTGTGAAAAATCCCCGCCCCACTGGTCGCTGCGCTGATTCGTGTGTGTGACAAGGAACTCGTTGATGAAATAGCCTTCGGAGCCCATGACTTCGACTCCGTCGTAGCCGGCTTCACGAGCAAGTTGCGCGCAGCGAACAAACGCTTTGACCTGTTTCTCTACGCCGGCAGTTGACAACTCTCTCGGCGTAAACGGAGTAATGGGTGAGCGAATACGTGACGGCGCCACGGCCAGCGGGTGGTATGCATAGCGGCCCGCGTGCAGGATCTGCATCGCGATCTTGCCATCCTCTGCATGCACGGCGTCGGTTATCCGGCGGTGCTTTGTGGCTTCTCCGCGCGTCGTGAGCTTGCCCGCAAACGGTTTCACCCAGCCAGCACGGTTAGGCGCATAACCGCCCGTCACTATAAGGCCAACCTGTCCCCGAGCGCGCTCCGCAAAATAGGCCGCGAGCCGGTCGTGCTTGTTGCCGTCTTCGAGGCCCGTGTGCATTGAGCCCATGAGCACCCTGTTCTTCAGCGTCGTGAAGCCGAGGTCGAGTGGCGCCAGCAGATTGGGATAGGTTGTATTGCTCAAGTCATTGCCTCCGGCAGGCGGTGAAAGGTCGGGGGGACAGCGTGAACTTAACTGGAAGGTCGTGCTATGCGGATCCTGAGGTCACGCAGAATCTGTTTGACGATTCTGCCGTTTTCCGGGCCCATTCTCAGCAACAATTTCTGGCCGCTCGAGAGCGCTTCGAGTTCGGCATCGGAAAATTCGTAGAGTACGTGTGGGCGCACAAGGCGAATCGGGTCATCCGGTTCAGGCGTGACGAGAAGATGATCGATGACCTCTACGACCCGATCGTTGAAATAGGCGTCGGGATAACCCAGCCGCTCATAGGACTCCTGCAGCAATGGGTAAAAACGCCGGTACGTGGCCAGGACTGCGTCGAGATCAGTGCCGGAGGCAATGATTACCAGCGGTTCGTAGCGGGCAAAGTTCTCTGGGCTCAGGACATAGCTTTTCCCGGTTTCGCCAGTGTCTGCGAAAAACGCCCCCTGCAGTCGCCCAACAGGCCGGATCTTTTCCGCCACCCGACCCCGCGTCAGGTTGTCTACGGTCGCCACAAACCTGTCGATCAGGGCTTCGTCTACGAGTAATGGCTCGACCCCGGAGCCAAACAGGTCGATGAGGGCCAGCAGGAAGTAGGCATCACTGTCATCAAGAGGTGGCAGCGGCACGAGCTCGCCGTCGGGAGTCATCGACATTTCGGGCGAGGCAATGGGGTGTATCGGCTCTTTCCGCGGCGGCGTCTCTTCGGCTGCGGGTAGCGGGACAGCGACGACAGGCTCTTCGGCCGGTGCGAAGATGTCGTCCCGATAAATCCACGCCGCCACGGCCAAAAGGACGACCAGAAACAGAACTACGAGCAGTTTCAAGTCAGGGTCGTTCACGACTTACATTTTACCTCATCTCGCGGGCCTGCCACATGCGGCACGGCTAGCTGTCTCGCTTGATCAGTTCGGTACGGAGTCGCGCCGACAGGCCTAGTCTACGGCAACCGCGATTATCTGCTCCATACCCTTGATGTGTCGCAGCGCTTCGTCCCTGTGATGGGCGTTCAGTGCAACCTCTGTACGCAGCTCGCCAATCATCATGTCAGGACGAACGGTGATCGGCGGTACCGCCGGCACCATGTGTCTGTTCATGTAGCGCTCGACCGCCAATTCCACTCGCTGCCGCTTTTCCTCCGGCAGTCCCGCAAATGCGCCCTGGTTGATGCGAAATCTCACGTACTGCGAGGGCGACATCGCGTTCTGATTGACGGGCACAGAGACATTCTGGCCTCCGGGACCCGTAGTGGTCACTACAAGCAAGTCAGGACTTACTCCACGAGCGATCGCCGTTCCACCGCCCGGCAAAATTTCGAACGAAATCTCTTGTCCCTGCCGGACAGAGTCGTCAATCATCGTCACAACACTGCGGTAACCTCGCAGTTGCTTGGTCCACCAGGTCAGCGCGTCGACGACCAGCGGGTCCGTATTCGGCTCTGGCACCATTTGCGCAAGCTCCGACTGTTGCTGCTGAACCTGGTATGTGATGATAGGTGTGACTTTCCAGACTCCGAAGATTGCAACGACCAGCATGCCAAACGTCGCTGCAGCCTGTAGCCCCGACGTTGCCAGTGACCATCTCTCTTTGAAATTCAATTGCTTCCAGCCCATCGACTACCTCCCGGGCCTGTTATGAGCTTGCCTGCGCACATAATGTTGACACCAATCGAGGACGCAGGCTGTACGAGGATTCCACATCCAGTCAAAGTCCCGGCCAGGTCGCACTAGAGCTCGGGCTACGGTTTCTCGCGGCACCGCTTCTCAAATCGCTTCCTTACCGATTCCGGATCGGAAATCCGCTCGTAAAACAGGTCGAGGGGCTCGAGGCTGTCGACCAGATCGTAAACACCTTCCCTGGTATCCAGAAACAGCTGATGCAATAGAAAAGGTCGGCCCTGAATTCACCTCGCTCTCGATCAGGTTCGATGGCAGGGCCGGGCAGTTTACGCTGACCATGGGGCCCTCGCGACGATCGCTCAGCTTGTGTACGGCTCGCGCGAATAGCTCCTTGCCTGTGCCGGTTTCGCCGAGTATCAGGACCGCTGAATCGGTGGGCGCAACTTTCTTGACCTGTTGCAGGCACATTCGAAGTCCAGGTCGCCCATGATTCAGGCCAGTCACGTTTCGCGAAGCCAGAAGGCAAATTGTCGATTTATCCTAACTGGTCGATTTTCGCGAAGTTTGCGCGCAGGTCCGTCGCGTGCTGGAGTGCTAGCTGTCTCGTCTAATCAACTCAGTGCGAATTAGAGCCGACTTCGGCTCCTCACCGTCGATCACACGCATCAGTTTCGCGGCCAGGACACGACCGGCCTGATGCGTGTCCTGCCGTATGGTCGTGATCGGTGGGCTGAAGTATTGCGCTGCCGGGATATCATTGTAGCCGACCACTGATACATCACCAGGGACGCTGATTCCTGCCTCCCGAAACGCCGAAATAAAAGCCATCGCAGCCGTGTCGTTATAAGTGAATACTGCGTCCGGTCGATTTTCAATGACATCCAGGTAACGATTCGCTGCATCGTAGGCAGTGTCGTAACTGAATCCGTTCAAATCGACGTCGTCGATGTCGATGTGGGCATCTGCCTCAGCCGCCACGCTATGTAGCCCATCTCGCCTCACATGAAACTCCCGGAACGAAGTGTCACCAACGAAAAGGAAATGGCGACGACCCTGTTCCAGAAAATATCGGCCTGCCAGCTGACCTCCCAGAAAGTTGTCGCTGCCAACAACGCAATAATTGGCGTCTTCCGCTGCGGCGCCCCACACAACGAGCGGCGCTCCAGTCGCGGCAAACTCCTTTAGCATGCTCTCGCGATGTCCCTGGCCGAGAATAATGAAGCCGTCGGCGCCGCGCTCGTTCAGGATTTGCCGAAAGGCTGTAGCGTCGTTGTGATTGGGGGCGCACAGCAGCAGGTCCTGGTTGCGGTCGCCAAGTGCCTCGGATACACCGGCCAGCAGGTCGAACATGAAGGGGTCAGAAATGTGATTTTCGCGATGTGAGCGAAAATCCATGGATACCGCGATCGTATTGGTGCGCTTGTGGCGGAGCTTCTGGGCATTGCGGTTGACGGCATACCCATGCTCGGCCGCGACGGCCAGCACATGGTTCCGGGTCGCCTCATTGACCAAAGGGCTGTTGCTCAAGGCCCTGGAAACAGTGGGTTTGGAGACGTTGGCCAGTTCCGCGATGTCGGCCATCGTCTTGGCGCGCTTTTTCAAGGGAGCTACCGGATGTCCTTTGTCGAGGATCCAATATTGCCTGAAATGAAACCAATTTCATAATTATTGAAATGCATTTCAATTGGGAGTAACTTATTCGGGCAAATTCAGGCAGTAGGGGGATAAAAATGACCACCAATGCATCAACATGGCGTCGGCTCGGACTGGCGCCAGTTTTTCTCACGGCCCTTGCGGTAACCTCACCAGCGGTCGCTCAGGACACGGCTGACTACGCCGAGGACGAGGCGATCGAGGAGATCATCACTACCGGTGTTGCCGGTGGTGCTGAGGTTCGGAAGTTCGACGCCAGCTTTGCGATCACAACGATGAGCGACTCGGACATCAACGAGTACTCACCGCAGAGTACTGCCGATCTCCTGAAGCTCGTTCCCGGCGTCTGGTCCGAAAGTTCGGGCGGCGTTGCCGGCGCAAACGTTTTCGTTCGCGGCTTTCCGGGAGGCGGCGACGCTCCGTTTTTCTCATTGCAGGTAAACGGCGCACCGATCTTCCCACCGCCGACGCTGTCGTTCCTCGAGAACACGACACTGTTCCGTGTCGACGAAACCGTACTACGCGTCGAGGCATTGCGAGGCGGCCCTAACCCGGTTTTCTCGAACGGGCAGCCGGGCCTGACCACCAACTTCATATTGCGCGAAGGCACCGAGGACACTGAGGGCCTCGTGAAGTACACGACCTCGGACTATGACCTCAGTCGCTTTGACGGTTACCTGAGCGGCGAGCTCGCAGAAGAGTTCTACTACATGATCGGCGGCTACATCGAGAGTTCGCCGGGTATTCGCGACGCGGGATTCAATGCGCGTGAAGGTAACCAGTTCACGATCAACCTGACCAAAGACCTGGATAACGGCACGATAAATTTCTTCCATCGCCAGACGGACGACCACGGTCAGTGGTACCTGCCGTCTCCGCTGGAGGTTCCGGGCGTGGACTCTGAGTACAGCCAAATTGGCACCCTGAACCGGCAGCGCAGCATCATGTTCGGCGCCGACAACGAGAAGACCCTCGACCTCGGCGAAGGCCGCGGCTGGGACGGCTCGATGACCGGTGGCTCCATCACGCTGGACGTCCTTGACAACTGGGTTTTGACGAATCGCTTCAGCTACACCGACGGCAATGCCGATACGCTTGGGTTGGTCCCGGACGGCACCGCCGTGAACGTCGGCGCGTTGATCGCCGATCCAACTCTCGATTCGTCGGCTGTTGTCACCGGACCGATCACCGGGTCGGTGAGCGGTCGCGCGATTGCCGACTCGGAATTCATTCAGCGTTGGGGCGCCTGGGAGGTCCGCAAAGACATCGACGCGTTTACGAACGACCTGAGTCTCCAATACAACTTCGATCGCGGCAACGCAACGTTCGGCTTCTACTCTGCTGACTCCTCTTCAGACGATTACTGGTCACTCGGCAACCACAAGTACGAAGTGGTGCAGAGCGGCGGCGAAGTCGTGACCGGTATCGAATGCAACGACGACCCGACGATCGATAGCTGCAACTGGAACTACGATATCGACTCGACGGGCGATGCGACGACGACGGCTTTCTACGCTGCGACGACGTTTGACCTGACCGATCGGTGGACCTTTGACGTCGGCTTACGTGCCGAGGATCACGAGGTCAACTACACGGTCGACGAAGGTCTCGACGGGCAGGTCACTCTCGCTGTCGACTACGACGAGTCCGAAGTTTCCTGGACCGCGGCGGCCAACTATCTGATCACAGATGAGATGAGCGCGTTCGGCCGCGTCAACAGCGGCAGCAAGATGCCGTATTTCGACGACTTCCGTGACAATCGGGACGCTTACAACAGCGGCAACGACCTGGTCCAGGACGTCGATCAGTACGAGTTTGGCTTCAAGTGGGTAACGGACTACATCAGCCTCTACGCGACGGGCTTCTATACCGAGGTTGACCCGTCATTCTTCGTCGCGCTGACCGGCGCCGGGGCTGTCATCCAGAAGCAGGAGTCCACCGGTGTCGAAGTCGATGCCATCTGGGAAACCGACGTGGGATTCTCCGTGTCCCTGAATGCAACGATCCAGGACACCGAGATCAAGAGCGGTCCCAATGACGGTAACTCAGCGGCAAGACAGCCCGATTGGCAACTGCGCATGACGCCGAGGTACGTGTTCGAAGCCGGCGACATAGAAGGTACCGTTTTCGGCACGCTGACCATGGTTGATGATCGGTTTAGCGAACCGGCGAATACGGTAACTCTGGACAGCTATGAAAAGCTCGATCTCGGGATACTGCTGCGAATTGACGAGCGTTTCCTTGTACAGCTGTCTGCCGACAACGTGACTGACGAAGACGCGCTGACGGAGGGCGATCCGCGGGCCAGTCTCGTTGGATCGGCTCCCGACGCGAACGGCCGCTACATCATGCCACGGACCTTCACGTTCAGCGTCGGTTACGAGTTCTTCTGATAACAAAAAAAGGGTGCGGGGCAGGCAGCAAGCCTGCTCCGCTTCAAACTGATCGAGCCCGGGGGCGCACGTATGAGTCGATGGCTCGTCAAGACATCGCTGTTCCTGAACTACTTCGTATTTGCGATACTGCTGAACAGCGTCGGCACCGTGATTCTGCAGGTCCAGAACACCTACGGCGTGACCGAGTCTTCGGCGGCGGTACTCGAGGCGTTCAAGGACTTGCCGATCGCGATCACGTCGTTCCTCATTGCATCGTTCATCGTCAGGATCGGCTACCGGCGCGTGATGTTGATCGCTCTCGGCTTCATCACGGTCGTCGCACTAATGATGCCGCAGCTGCCGGGGTTCTGGATGGCGAAAGCCATATTCGCCGCGACGGGCGTCGGTTTCGCACTCGTCAAGGTCTCTGTGTTCGCCACGCTCGGACTGATCACCGACTCGCGCAAGGAACATGTCAGCCAGATGAACTTCCTCGAGTCGTTCTTCATGGTTGGCGTACTGTCCGGCTACTTCATCTTCAGCGCGTTCGTTGACGACTCCAATCCGACCTCACTTGGCTGGCTCAACGTCTACTACGTGCTGGCCGCGATGTCGACGGCGGCATTCGTGCTACTGTACTTCGCCCGAATCGATGAGCACGAGGCGCACGGGGAGGAACCGGAAACGCTGGTCGACGAGTTCACCGGCATGCTCAGGCTTTGCATCCGGCCGCTGGTACTCGTCTTTATCATCAGTGCTTTCCTCTACGTGCTGATCGAGCAGAGCATCATGTCGTGGCTGCCAACCTTCAACAGCCGTATCCTGAACCTCGCGCCTTCACTCAGCATCCAGATGGCCAGTATCCTGGCGGCCTCTACGGCACTGGGAAGATTCTCGGCGGGCATGTTATTGAAGCACTTCGACTGGATGCGCGTGCTCGTCACAGGCCTGATTTCGGCCGCAATTCTCGTGCTCGTCGCACTGCCGCTGGCGGGCAACGATGGCGGCGCCGCGGTCTCAAGCTGGTCTGCGGCACCATTGGCGGCCTTCGTATTTCCGTTGATTGGTTTCCTGATCGCGCCTATTTACCCGGCTATTAACTCGGTCATCCTGTCAGCTCTGCCCAAGCACCAGCACGGTGCGATGGCAGGACTAATCGTCGTATTCTCCGCACTCGGTGGCACCTCGGGCTCCATCATTACGGGCAACCTGTTCCAGGTGTTCGGCGGGCGTACGGCATTCTACTTCTCGCTATTGCCTATTGCGCTGATCATTATTGCGTTGGTGTTCTTCAAGCGCCTGTCCGATCAACATCTGGAATCCGAGCGGCATTCATGAGTACCCTGGCATCACCCGACCGCGTTTATGCCGAGTTGTTCGAGCAGGTGCAGTCGCAGCACCTGCTCGGCGATTCCAAAACCTTCGTTGACGCGATCGCCAAATCGGACCCCGCGAGTATCCTTGGCGAATACCAAGCGCAGTGTGAACGACCCGGATTCGATCTCGCAGCTTTCATAGACGATAACTTCGTATTACCGCGCACAGAGCTCGACAGGCCGACGGACCCGACGGCTTTGCCGATCGAGGAGCGTATCGAGGAGCTCTGGGATCTGTTGACGAGGGCTGCTGACGAAAGAGTCGAGCACTCCTCGCTAATACCACTGCCGAATCCGTACATCGTTCCGGGTGGCCGCTTTCGCGAGGTTTACTACTGGGATAGCTACTTCACGATGTTGGGCCTGGCCGAATCCGGCAGGATCGACCTGATCAGAGACATGGTCGAGAACTTCGCATACCTGATCGATCAAATAGGCTTCGTGCCGAACGGCAATCGCACCTACTACTGCTCGCGCTCGCAGCCGCCATTTTTCGCGTTGATGGTGGAACTGTTGGCCGACATCTCCCGGGACGATAAGGTATACAGCCGCTTCCTGCCGTATATGAAGCGTGAATATGCATTCTGGATGGCGGGGGCGGAGACACTTTGCGCGACCGACCCTGCGCATAAGCGCGTCGTACTTGCACCGGGCGGGTTTCTTAATCGTTACTGGGACGATGAGGCGACACCCCGGCAGGAAAGCTATGCGGAGGATGTGGAGCTCGCGGCGACTGTGTCTCGTGAGCCTGCGGCGCTGTACCGGGACATTCGGGCAGGCGCGGAGTCGGGCTGGGATTTCAGTTCGCGCTGGTTTGCGGACCGCAAGACCATGGCGACGATTCGTACCACACAGGTAGTGCCGGTTGACCTCAATTCTCTGATGTACAACCTCGAGTACACGCTCGCACGGACATGCCAGATGGTCGGCGAAACGAAGGAATCCGGATTTTACGAAGCCAGGGCCGAAACGCGCAAGCGCTTGCTGCAAACGATGTTTTTTGATGAGTCGTCAGGCATGTTCATGGATCTCGCACTTCCGGACTACGAGACGACAGGAACATTATCAATTGCGGCCACATACCCTCTGTTCTTCGGCGTTGCTACAGGCGACCAGGCCGAGGGCGTCGCGCGCTGCATTGCGGCGGACTTTCTTAAGGCCGGTGGCTGGCTGACCACCCCGTACGAGACCGGGCAGCAGTGGGATCGACCCAATGGCTGGGCGCCAATGCAGTGGATAGCCTACTGTGGCCTTGAGCGGTATGGCTTCCACGACGAGGCGCACATTGGAGGCGCCCGGTGGGTCGAGGACAACGTTACGGTTTTCAAGCGGCACGGGCGTCTTCTTGAAAAATACAATGTGGAGTCGAGCGGCCTCGCGGGGACTGGCGGTGAATACGAAGTCCAGGACGGGTTCGGTTGGACCAACGGCGTATTGCTGGGGCTAATGAGAAAGCTGCGGTCCTAGACCCCGATTACAGATTCTTACGGCACCGCTTCTCAAATCGCTTCCTTACCGATTCCGGATCGGAAATCCGTTTGTATAACAGGTCGAGGAACCACGACAGATGCCTTCGGCTTTTCCTGTCGAGGGTATCGAGGCTATCGATTAGATCGTAAACACTTTCCCTGATATCGAGAAACCGCTGGATCGTGCCGGGTAACCGGTCGTTGTTCCTGCATTGTCCCTTGTACAGCCGCTGCCAGACGTGCTCGATGCTGTAGCGGCGATTCGGTTGCGCGTACGGCGCATTGACGAGTCCCGAGAAATCGAAATCGAACGCCAGCGGCGTATAGGGGGTGCGCCGTGCAAGGGTCGTAACAGCGTTGCTGCGCTGCGCTACCCTGCATGCCCATGAATTCCGGTGTTTGCGCAGCATGCTCTTTTACTTGTTGCGAATCAGCCAGTGCAGGACGATCGGTGCAACGATGGTCGTTACAAGCGCCATGATCACGATCGAGGAAAACAGGCCCCGAATAATCGGCGGGGGTGGCGACGGTAGCAGGAAAAGGCCTGCCTCGAGCGCGACGCCTGCGACGATCAACTCGACGGCGCCGCGTCCGCTCATGCCGACGCCGACCATCAGGGACTCTTGTCGAGACAGGCCGACGAGGTAAGCCGGGACACCGGCGCCAATGAGCTTGCTCAGCAAGGCGATGATAATCAGGGCCACGACGAAGACCGGCGTAGTCGCGATGGCGCTGAAGTCGAGGTGCAGGCCGACCGATACAAAGAAGATGGGCGCCAGGAAACCGCGCGTGATACCTGACATCTGTTGTTCGACACGCTTATAGGTCCTGGCATCGACGGATTTCGGGTGAAAAAACATGCCGGTAAGGAACGCGCCGATAATGAAGTGCAGTTCCATGCGCTCGGCGAATGTCGCATAAGCGAGCCCCGCGATCAGGAGCATGCTGAAGTCCACTTCGGGAAACCGAAGATGCTTGAAGTACTGGCCGATAAACGGGAAAACGAATAACCCGAAAGGTATCGTAACCGCAAAGAACAGCAGGACCTTGCCAACGAGCAGCAACGCTTCGGTGGTACCGAAAACACCTGCGCCACTACCCATTACGGCAATCAGGAACGCCAGCAGGAACAGGCTGATCAAGTCATCCCATAGTGCTGCCGCAATAACGGTTTTGCCGACCCGGGTTTCGAGTTCGCCAAGGTCGAGGAATATTCGCACGGCCACGGGCACGGCCGTAATGGCAAGTGCAGTGCCGAGAAACAGGCTCTGCACGATCTTGAGCGGTGATGGCGGTAACAGCGTGAGGCCCAGCAGGATGCCTGCCGCCACGGGCAGAATCATGCCGCCGATCGCGACGAAGATTGCCGACTTCGACGTGCGAGCAAAGTCGAGCGGTTCCATGCGAATCCCTGCGAGCAGCATCAGGAAGAACATGCCGAGTTTGACGATGGACTCGTAGGTTTCACTCTCTGCAGCTGACCACAATACGGGCCAGGATTCCCGCATTGTTGACAGCGCCAGACCCAGTGCCACGCCCGCCGTCAATTCACCGACGATCGCAGGCAGGTTCACTCGCTCCGCGAGTTCTGCGAAAACCCTCGTGACAACGAGCAACACCAGGATGAGGTACAGGATGTCCATTGCGTCTCATGCGCGTGCCGCTCAGATGACCTTAACAGACCTTCAGGCGCTGGCCCCATGCTGGAATACCCTGAGTCCGCGGTATTGCTGAACAGCGAAAAAGAGCACTGCGATCGCGACCGCGTCGACGAGCAACAGGCCCGTCGTCGTCAGCTGTTCATGGAAAAGTGCGAGGAGCACGACGCTGGCCACGACCCAGACAATATCGGCGGCGATAATGCCCGTGACTTCCCAGGATCGAATAGCAGCCGAACGCACGATATTGCCAAGCTGCAGCGCAAACAGTACGAGAACGGCGGCAAGCACATAGACGGGAAGGGTGCTCTCAAGGCCGAGCTGGGCCGCGATCCAGCCCGCGCCCAGTACCATCAGCAGTGCGGAGCTGCCCGAAAACAATGCGTTTTGGAGGAGGGCCTGCAAAAGAGGGCGAGGGTTAGTCTTCATAGCCAATCTCACTTTAATTAAATATAGTGCTTTAAAAACATATAGCGAACTGTTAAGCTTGTCAACCATGGCGAAACGAAACTATCGACAAAACTGTGCACTGGCCCGCGCAATCGATGTCATTGGCGAGCGCTGGACGCTACTGCTCGTACGGGACTTACTCGTTGGGCCGCAGCGATTCCGGGACCTGGTCCGTTCCCTCAAGGGGATCGGTACGAACCTCCTGACCAACAGGCTCAAGGAACTCGTGGCGGCCGGGATCATCGAACGTCGCGGCGAGCAGGGTTATGCGCTGACAGAAAGTGGGCAGGCACTGGAACCCGCCGTGCTGGCGCTGGTCCGCTGGGGCCTCGCGCACGGCCCCGGAAACTGCCCCGGCGACCACCACGAGGACCGGTGGGATCTTGTTGCGCTCAAGGCCCTGTTTCAGCCGGAGCGCGCTGCCGAGTTATCAGCGAGGGTGCAATTCGAATCGCCGACGCTCGAGGGGTGGATCGAAATCGAGGACCGCTCCCCGCGGATAGGGCCCGGCAAGGTCGCCGAGCCTGACATGATCGTTGCAGGCACCATCGCCGAGCTGTTTACAGGAAACGCCGCGCCTGAATCGTTGCTCGCAGCAGGTGATCCATCGGACCTGCAGCGCTTCATGAAGACGTTCGCGTTGCGAGCCTGAAGATCGGCCGTTAAGGGACCAACGTCTCGCTGACTTCGATCGTACCTTCGAGGAATTTCACGGCGCGGCCACCGATCAGGACTCGATCGCCGACTTGCTCACACGTCAACTCTCCACCGCGCTCTGACACCTGCTTTGCATGGAACTTCGTCTTTCCGGTCTTGGCCGACCAGTAAGGTACGAGTTGCGTATACGCCGACCCCGTAACGGGGTCTTCGTCGATGCCGACATTCGGCCCGAAAAAGCGCGCGACGAAGTCGTACTCCGCAGACGCTGCCGACGCGATTATGCCGCGACTGTCCACGGCTTTGAGTTGCTCGATGTCGGGGCTCATAGCTCGAAGGACCGTTTCGTCCTCGAGAATAACGATGAGGTCTGCCGCCCTGAGACACTCGACCGGCTGTACGCCGAACGCCGCCGTAATCTCGCCCGGAATCGCACAAGGCACCGGGACCTGCGCCGGAAAATCGAGAACCAGCAAATCGCCGGAACGGCTGACAGCAAGTTCGCCCGACCTCGAATCGAATCGAATCTTTTTCTCCCGATATCCCTCGCATTCGAATAGCACGAATGCCGACGCAAGCGTCGCATGCCCGCACAAATCCACCTCGGTTACGGGCGTAAACCAGCGTATGGAAAAGCGGTCACCTACGGGGACGAAAAAAGCGGTTTCGGAGAGGTTGTTCTCGGCCGCAATCAATTGCATCAGGTCATCGGTCAGCCAGTGATCAAGCGGACATACGGCCGCCGGATTGCCTTCGAACGTGTGGGCCGCAAACGCGTCAACCTGGTAGATCTTTAACTTCACATCCGCCCTGCTATTGAAGAGTATGATGAGAGGCTAACACGGAGAACGGTCAATGCACGACGAGTGGCTCGAACGCTGGCAGGTCGGACGAACCGGCTGGCACGAAACAGAAGGTAACCGCAATCTGCAAGAACACTGGCGCGCCAGGGGCAAGCGCGTGCTCGTGCCGATGTGCGGCAAAACGCCGGACCTGCTGTGGCTCGAAGAGCAGGGCAACGAAGTAATTGGTGTGGAACTTTCGGATATCGCCGTACGTGCGTTCTTCGATGAACAGGACCTCAGTTACGAATGCCACAAGGGGGTGCTCGACCAGTACCGTGCCAATGAACGGCGCATAACGATCTACTGCGGCGACTATTTTGAATTCAGCGACACCGGCTTTGAAGCACACTACGATCGCGGCGCTCTCGTGGCTTTATCGCCCGAGCTGCGCCCCCGGTACGCCCGCCATACGAGTTCGCTCCTGAGTGCACACGCCGAACAGCTTGTCATCGCAGTACAGTACAACCAGGCGGTCTGCGACGGCCCGCCGTTCTCGATCACTGCTGACGAGATGAGCGCTTACTGGCCGAACCTTGAGGTCGCCGCGACGGTCGACGATACGGCGAACGCGCCGCCCAAGTTCCTGGAGGCGGGCCTCGACCTTATGCACGAGGTCGTCTGGCGCAGCGCTTAGCTTACTTTTTCTTCCAGCGGCCGCTCTGGTCCTGGTAGTAGTGACCGGACGCCGTTTTCTGTATCGCTAACTCGTAGAAGCGGTTAGCAACCTGGGCGACTGTGGTGCCGGTCTTTTTCGCTGTCTGCGAGAACCTTTGCTTCCGTTTCTCGTTGACCTCGGCAACCAGCGCCCTGACCTCGGCGCTCGCCGGCGATTGCACGGCAGCCAGGTAGCCCGTGTTGGCCTCGCCAACCAGTCCCTGCTCCTTGGCGTCATGAATCTCGATGGCCCACGCACCTTGCATTAACAAGAGAAGGCCGATAGCTGCAAAAATCTTCTTCATTGTTAACATCCTCAAAATACGTCGCTGTCTTCCTCGAACAGGTCCTCGAGGTCCCTGTCGACCTGCAAGCGGATCTCATGTTCGATTTTGACGTTCAGGTTTATCTCGATCGGTTTATCCGGCGCTTCGACCTTGACGGTCGGGCTGCAGCCGACAATCAGGCACGATAGAACAACTAGTTGGAATTTCATGGTGCACCCTGTGTTTGCCATGTTCAGCTTATCTCATTTGCCGTCGTCGCGTTGCTGCAGCAGTCTCTGTTCCAGCACTTCTTCGACCGCGCGCGCCGCTCTGAGACTCCGCAGCATTTGCGGCACGTTGTTCTCGACCTTGAGATTCAGGACAACTGGCCGGGTTTCCTCCATGTCCGGATTTCGTCCCTCGAGCCGCAATTGGAGTTTCAGGTCGCCGCCTTCGGTGTAGTCCACGACCGACGAGAGTGATTCATATTCGAAGTTGCTGAGAACTTTGCGCACGAATGCCAGGCTTGAAGCGTCCGACTCGTCCGGCGGGGTGCCCGGAAGATAACGAATGACGCCGCCCGCCGGATCCCCGGACAGGGTGCCATTCGTAATCGTGATCGCGTCACCCTCGATGCTAACGGGAAGCCGCGCACCTATACTGCCGCTCACCTCGATGGCCTCGAACTCCTTGACTGTCAGCAACTCATTCATCTCCAGCGATTCCGCATCCAAAAGCAGAGTATTGCGCTCATTGCCTGTATAAAAACTGAACGGATCGGCGCGAATTTCGCCCCCCAGGGCCGCCATCCGCAGATTGTTGATCGCCACCCCGGACCCGCCGGGATCCAGGACGTAATCAGCGCTGACGTCCGTGATCGGCACGCCGACGTCGAGGAGTCCGGCGGTAAGCCTGGCGGGCGCGACGGACAACTCGCCGTCGGCCGAGTAGTCGAATTCGAGCGCTGTCGATACGTCTGCAAATACCGATTCGTCGAAGTAGCCCGAAAGGCCCGTAACACTGGCAGTTGCACTGCCTTGCAGAACGTCACCCGAATCCTGCCACCCGGCCACAAGATTTATCGCAACGGTGCCGTCACGGAGGTCCCATCGGTCGTTCCAGGGCGAGACCCTGTCGGACAGCGCTTTCGAGAAGAACGACACGATCGCATCGTCAAGCCGTAGCGAACCCTGGCCTGTTCCGAGATCGTGCGTCAGCCACAATGGGCCGTCCTGCTGCAGCCCCACCGTCTCGAGCTCGGCCTGCATTGCATTCCCTCGCAGGCTAACTCCCCCCTTTACACCGGCCAGGGCGATATTGCGCCCCTGCCATCTTGCCTCGAAGCCCGGCACGAAGACCTCCGACGTCACGGCGAGCATCTCGTCGAGTTCGCTGATCGTGACACCTTCAAGGAAGACAGGCGCGGATACGTCCAATTCGTCAGATGCGCGCAGTCCTTCAACATTGCCGTCAATGGAGCCTGCGGCTAACACCCAGCCGGCGTCGACGATTTCCAGCGAGCCCGGCGAAACCAGGCGCCCCTCGATACGACTGGCCCGGATATCCGGTGAATCGAGACGATGAACGTCCAGCACAGCATCCGGACGCAATGCCACGTCGACAGCGTCATCGGTGAAGACGATATCGACGAGCGCAGACAGGCTCGTCTCGCCGACCTTACCGACTGGCAGATCGCGATTCTCCATGCTGACGCGGGCGCTCATCGAGCATTCCGGGCCGGGTCTGCAGCGTACGCCACTCAGTGCCAGCGGAATGTCCTGCCAGTCATCATAAGACACCTGCCACATCGAGCTGGCCTGTTGCAGGGTCCAGTCGACTGCCGGGAACACGGCGGCGATCTGCATCGGGCTTCCCTCCGTCAGGATCACCGAGGTGACTTCACCGGAGCCGTGTGCATAGGACAGCTGCAACCGTGACAAAGGCACAAGCTCAACCTGCGCCGTCGGCGTGCTGTCGCTATCAAATGGAACGTCAATTTCCAGCGCCAGGCGGCCCGCACCTGCATCGACGCTGATCTCCGCAGGAACAATACCGACCAGTTTCGCGAGTGGGCTCCAGGCGGGCAATTGCAGGTCGGACGAGCTGCTCAGTGCAAAACCGGATTCGTCTCGCCGCAGCCTGGCTGAAGCGTTACCGGCCGGCACGGACAAATCAACGGTGTGGGTGGCCGAGCCCGTGCGCCGGATGCTGGCGGACACGGAAACCGCATTGACACTGACGTCCAGCTCCTGTTTGTCCGTTGTCAGTGACCAGTGCAGATCGTTAGCCGCCGGGTAGGGCGGGAACCGCAACTCGGTGATTCGAAACTCACTACCCGCAAGTTCGTCGTTGAGCGACAACACAAGATCGATAAGCGGCGCGAGCTCGAGCGGCTCTCCAGCGCGGTTTGCCTTCTCGATTGATACGCGGTGGGCCGCGTAGGTCTTGAATTCGGCCTCAGTGCCGATGATTGGCAACGTCAAGCCGTCTATGGCGATGACCGTATCGTCGTCGTAGGTGAGTTCCAGGTAGGCGATCGAAACGTCGCGCGTCGCCAGCGCGTCGAGGGAGACGTCCGTAACCTCAATGCCGTACTTTTCCAGCAGCGGATTGGAGATTTCGCGGATCAGCGCGTCCCGCAGGTACCAGGCGAGCAGCGCGAGGACAACAATGCTGCCCAGTACGATCGAGACAATTCGGGTGGTTCGCGTAGACATGGGTCTCGTGATCCCAGTCCCGGCAAGGTCTCAGAATTGAATGCTGATAACAGTCGCCGGTTTCACGGTATCGGTCGGAAGATCGGTCAGGGCCATCTCGCGCCGAACACGCGACTCTGCCTGGGCGTCATATCCCCAGCGAATGCGCCCTTCTCCTTCGAAGGCGGTAGGTAGAGACTTGCGCCATCGCTCTTCGTCTTCGACTGTCTGGTGACGAAGATAGTCGGCAACGATCCTGGCGCGAAGCTGTTCTTCGTACCTGGCCTCCAGGTCGATCGGATCACCCGACTTGTTGCCGATAACGACGATCTCCTCCATGGTTTCCTGCTCGTCAGAGCTTGCCTCGGTATCCTGTTGCGCCTGCGCGGCCGTCGCTGCAAACACGAAAATGGCAACAAGAGAGAATGCGCCAGTTACGAGTTTGAAGGACGCCGGTTTTGTCATTTGCTGGCCCGCTCGGTCCAATCCAGTGTGCCAAACCAGTAGTCGCGCGTTGTTTGCAGCCACTGGTCGGTGCGTCTTGCGGTTACCCATGCGTCGAGAAAATTCAGAAGCTGCTGCTCGCCTTTGCGGACCGCGAGTGCCTCGCTTGATGCCAGCAGCGGTTTGTCTATCGGCAAGTCGAGTTTGTTCGAATTTTGCATCGCCATAAAACGCGCTTCGGCCATGCCGCCAACATAGGCGTGTGCGCGACCACCGATCAGGTCGGCCGCCGCCTCGCCCGGAGCCTGGTAGACCTTGATGTTGGCATCACCGAACAGGGTCTGAGCGACGCTGGCCGACAGCGTATTCGATACTGTCGCTATCGTGATGTCCTTGTCGTTGAGCTCGGCAAGCGTGCCGATTTCCTGCGTCATACTCGTATTTGTCACAAGGCCGACGCCAGAGTCCGCGAGCGGCCGTGTGAAGTTCACACGCAGCGCCCGCGCCGGAGTGATCGCCATGCCGCCTGCGATGATATCGATATCGCCACGCTCGAGGGCGGGAATCATGTCGTCCCAGTCGTAGACA
>Ga0265303_10000690_pt1 | contig 19599 bp, 15 predicted proteins | sample Helome_2_FD_192494 | JGI IMG/M metagenome (GOLD analysis project Ga0265303, IMG submission 192494) | Marine sediment microbial communities from subtidal zone of North Sea - Hel_20160317 (Illumina Assembly) | ecosystem: Environmental > Aquatic > Marine > Subtidal zone > Sediment ... | reverse complement strand
TTATTGACCGCGTCATGTCTAGTGCACGTAAACAAGTACTAATTGAGGCAACTATTGTTGAGGTGTCACTTAACCAGAATTTTCAGAAGGGCATTGACTGGCAGTATTTACAGTCAAATAATCCCCAGGTTGCTGTTGGTCAGGGCCCAAGCACTCAAGCTATTGATGCTGTAACTGGAGCCTTAATGCCAGTAGCGGGACCCGCAATAGTCGCCGGACAGCTTTTTACAGCAGCATTTCGTGAAGGTGGTTTTACCTCAACTCTTAAACTACTAGAGACTTTTGGCACTATTAAAGTTGTTTCCAGCCCAAAACTATCTGTGCTCAATAATCAGACAGCAATCTTGAAAGTTGTAGATAACCTAGTGTATTTCACAGTTCGTGCTAATGTCTCACAGAGTCAGTTTAATGTAGTGAACACTTTTACTTCCACTCCTAATACAGTATCCGTAGGATTTGTGATGAGTGTTACTCCCCAAATTGGAGATGATGAATCGGTTCTGCTGAATTTACGACCCACTATTTCCCGTACTATTGGTCCGGGAAAACAGGATCCCAATCCACAGCTTGTCAATGTAGTCAGTATTATTCCTGAGATTCAAACACGTGAAATGGAATCTCTGATAAAGGTTAATAATGGAGACATAGCGGTAATGGGTGGCCTGATGCAAGATGATATAGATAACAGAAATGCTACTGTTCCTGGTGCAGCAAGCCTTCCTTTAGTTGGATACTTATTCCAGCAAAGAAACGAAACTGCTCGCAAGACAGAATTGGTAGTTTTCGTGCGACCAGTTGTGATCAAGGAAGCCAATTTAGATGGTGACTACAAACATTTACGTGAATCACTTCCCAAAGATAATTTTCTTGTTAAGCCCCGTCCCACAGTAGGCGAACTTGGGGACTTGGGTCAGTTGGAAGCTATGGGTGAGCTTGGAGGCAAATAGTTATGAGCCTGTTACTGGAGGCTTTGAAAAAAGCTGAACGGGATAAACTGGGTGAAAAAGAACTAGATGCTCCGGTTCAAAGCAATGCGGTAGGTAAAGAGGCTACCGCAAAGTCATTTTCTGACCATACTCCTGGTGAAACCCTTGAGCTTGTTCCGGAAGATATACCCTCTTCGAGTGATATACCTAAACAACAGTCTGAAACCGAATCGTCTCAAAATCGTACTTCTGCACAAAATATATTTCTTGCAAAGCAAGATCAATCCAGTCGCATCAATATAGGGCGAGCTGGTAAGTGGCTAATTTTCTCTGGGATCGTACTGATTGTAATGATGGGTGGAGCCTATTACGTATGGCAGGAAACAACATATGTTTCCGGAGTAGCACCCCAATCCAATGAATTTAAGTTTGATTCTGTCCGTCAAACAAGTAAAACTCCTCCAGTATCCTCATTAGCTAAAAGTGCTACTTCATCTGAATCTGGCGTTCTTGTCAAAACACCTGTTGACTTACCTGATTCAAACGACCTTAGTAAGACACTTATCGCTTCACGTTCAGAAATATCAAATGATAAGGTAGAAGGGGATAAAGTAACTGCGCCTCTTCCCAAAAAGAATACGTTAAATACCGATATTATTGATACATCTGCATCATTGTCATCTGATGTTGTAGAGAAGTCTTCCAAGTTGTCAGCAAATGAAATACACGAAGGTATACAAAATAGTGATGGTATAAACTCATACTCTTCCAAAAAGCCTATTGAGATTAAACGCAATCCAACTAAGAACGGAGTTTCTGAAGAATTAAAAGCTGCATATCAGGCATATATTACGGGCGATCTGGAGATTGCAAAGCAATACTATTTGGAAGAGCTGGAGACTAATCCTAGAAATAAAGATGCGTTGTTAGGGCTTGCAGCGATTGCTACACGTTTGCAGTTAGTTAATGATGCCCAAGCTTATTACCTGAGAATATTAGAATTAGATCCACGCGATTCTTCAGCAATCGCTGGTATGGCCGGCCTAGTGCAGGCAGATCCCAATCAAACCGAGAGTCGTCTAAAGAACTTTTTAGCACAGCAACCTGATGCTGCAGCACTACATTTTGCACTGGGCAACAATCATGTAACTCAGTTACGTTGGGCTGAGGCACAGCAATCTTTTTTTCGTGCACTGAGTATTGATCCGACCAATGCCGATTACGCTTTTAATCTTGCAGTTAGTCTCGACCATTTGAAAAAGAACGAGCTTGCAACTAAATATTACAGAGAAGCACTTGTACTTGCTGATAGAGGTCCTGTTGGGTTTAAAGAGGCACAAATAATCGAGCGACTTAAAGAATTAACAAAGTAGTAAATTTCATACAGCTAGTTTATATAAAAATATGTCAACTTCATCAACAGAAGAGTTATCAGAGAATCCATCAGGGAAGCCGTTGGGCCGATTGCTGGTCGAACAGGGCGTTATCAGTGAGGATCAATTACGTATTGCTTTGTTAGAGCAAAGCAAGCGTCATTTACCACTCGGACGACTGATGGTCGGTCTTGGTTTTCTATCAGAAGCAACTATCCGAGATGTAATGGCTGAAAGTTTAGGTCAGGAGAGTGTGGATCTAACAAGTAGTATTGTTGATGCAGCAGCTATAAAACTGATTCCGAAGGATATGGCACGGCGTTTTTTGTTGCTACCTTTAGCGCTAGATAAAAATGAAAAAACGCTAACTCTGGCAATTGCAGATCCAGATAATATCATTGCTTTGGATCAAGTACGTGCGTTGATCAAAGATGAGTATCGCCTTATTACTCAAATTGCTCGTGAATCAGAAATTATCCGTTCAATTGATCAATATTATGGTTTTGAGCTTTCGATTGATGGGATTCTGCACGAGATTGAACCGGGCGAAATGGAGTACCAGTCCCTACAAACGGGGGTTGATGAATTCAGTCAGCCGGTTGTACGTTTGATTGATGCTTTATTATCAGACGCAGTACAACGTGGTGCATCTGATATACATTTCGAACCAGAATCGAGTTTTTTACGCATCAGGTACCGTGTTGATGGTGTATTGCACCAAGTGCGCAGTTTACATAAAAGTTTTTGGCCAACAATGGCTGTTCGGCTAAAGGTTATGAGCAATATGAATATTGCTGAAACTCGTGCACCACAGGATGGACGTATTTCATTACGCTTGTCGGGGCGTCCCATAGATTTTCGTGTGGCCTCACAGCCTACTACTCATGGTGAGAATTTAGTTTTACGTATCTTGGATCGACAAAAAGGTATCGTACCATTGGAATACCTGGGTCTGCCGGAAGAAACATCAGCCAACCTCAGGCTTATGATCGCTCGGCCAGAAGGGATCATCCTTGTAACCGGACCTACTGGAAGCGGGAAAACAACCACACTATATTCTGTGTTAAGTCACATTAATAATGAAGGCGTAAATATCATGACCCTGGAAGATCCTGTTGAATATCCAATGGTGATGATACGTCAAACTTCAGTGAACGAAGCCGCTAAACTGGATTTCGCCAGTGGCGTACGTTCTATGTTACGTCAGGATCCGGACATTATACTTGTGGGGGAAATTCGTGATCATCCAACGGCTGAAATGGCATTTCGTGCTGCGATGACTGGACACCAAGTATATTCTACCTTACATAGTAACTCTTCAATCGGTGCAATTCCACGTCTATTAGATATTGGTATGTTGCCAGATATTATGGCTGGAAACATTATCGGAATTGTTGCACAGCGGTTGGTACGTGTTCTTTGCCGACATTGTAAAGAGCCCTACGCACCAAGTGAAGCTGAGATAAAACTGCTTGGTATTTTGCCAGATCAACCAGCCCAAACTATATACCGTCCAGTCGGTTGTGATTTGTGTGAGCATAATGGCTATAACGGTCGAGTTGCGATCATGGAACTATTGAAAATGGATCAGGATATTGATGAGCTAATTGCACGACGTGCAACTGGACGGGAGATCAAGACTGTTGCGTTGGATAAAGGGTTCCGGCCTCTTATGGAGGATGCCATTCAGCGTGTATTGGACGGAGTAACTTCACTAAGTGAAGTATCAAGAGTAGTTGATCTCACTCAGCGGGTAGCTTAAATATGACTATGTATGCGTACAAAGCTGTCAACAAATTAGGCCAGAGTCGTACCGGCTTACAGGATGCATCTAACCTAGTAGATTTGGAAATGCGACTCAAACGTACTGGCCTTGATCTTATCAATGGAAAAATTGCAAAGAAAAATCGGCTTGCAACCGGCACAACTGTTACTCGACGGGAGCTGATTACTTTCTTTTTTAACATGGAGCAGCTTACCAATGCAGGGGTGCCTTTGCTAGAGTGTCTTGCTGACCTGCGAGATACTTTGTCAAACCCGTTGTTACGCGAGGTTGTTGCAAATCTGATTGAAAATATTGAAGGTGGTATGAGTCTATCTCAAGCTATGTCTGAGCACCCGCGTGTCTTTGAAAAAGTATTTGTTAGTTTAATACGTGCAGGTGAGAAAAGTGGAAAACTTCAGGAAGTATTTCTACATCTTACGGATACTCTAAAATGGGAAGATGAGATGGCTTCTCAGTCTAAGCAGGTATTGATTTATCCAGCAATTGTATTGCTAGTGGTAACAGGGGTAGCTTTTTTTCTGATGATATATCTGGTACCGCAATTAACCGGGTTTATCCAAAATATGGGGCAGACTCTCCCTGCTCATACCAAGGCTTTGTTATTTGTATCGTCTATATTCGTACAATACTGGTATGCAATGTTACTGTTTCCGGTAATTACATTTGTTATTGTAAAGTTATTGGTAACGTTCAATATGCAGGCCCGATATCGTTTTGATGACCTGAAACTAAAGTTATGGCCAGTTGGCCCCATTCTAAAGAAAATTATTCTAGCGCGCTTTGCTAATTTCTTTGCGATGCTTTATGCATCTGGAATAAGTATTTTGGAATGTATTTCTATTTGTCGTGATATTGCTGGCAATGTAGTAATTGCAGAGAGTCTTACTCAGGCAGGTAGAGAAATTGAAGAGGGTAAGAATCTTACTCAAAGTTTTGAAAGTGCAAATATATTTCCACCATTAGTTTTACGCATGCTAAAGGTGGGTGAATCTACCGGAGCATTAGACAAAGCATTGCTTAATGTCGGATATTTTTATGACAGGGATGTAAAGGAAGCAATTGCAAAGGCACAGGCCATGATAGGTCCTGCTATGACTGTACTACTGGGAATAATGCTGGGTTGGATTATGTTCTCCGTGCTCATGCCAATTTATGATGTCATAAGTAAGGTGAAAATATAATGGCAGATAAATTACTTTTCTTTCTTGGCTCAGAATGGCTTAGTGTCTATCCTTCTAAGCGGGGTCAGTTTCTGGCAGATGAGCAGCAAAGGTTTGCTAATGACGTATCAGGACATGCAGCTCTTGCGTCTTTACTGAAGAAATACCCAAAAGCAACCTGTTATTTACTTGCTGATCTAGTAGAGGAAGACTTTCGTTCTGAAAGTGTTCCTCACGTTAGTGGTAAAGACCGTAAAGATATAGTAGATAGAAAATTTGAACAGTTTTACCGAAATACCCCATTCCGACATGCTCAAACACTATATCGGGAACAGGATGGACGACGTGATGATGTAACGTTGTTTTCAGCATTAACCAATCCTGAACTTATTTCACCCTGGCTGGATATTATGTTGGAACACGAAGCTTCAATAGCCGGAATCTATTCTGTTCCACTCGTTAGTAAACAGCTTGTTAGTCACATTCCTTCTTCTCATTTACTACTAATATCTTGGCAAAAATACTCAGGATTACGTGAAATATTTTACCGAGATAGCCATATCAGTTTCTCAAGATTAACTCCATTGGTAGATTCTGATGTTATTACTAAGTCATTACAAATTGAGCTAAACCGGACTTATAAGTATCTTAGTAGCCTTAGTTTATTACCTGTTGATCAGCCGCTTGATGTTTGTATCATTTGTAGCAAAGATGACAAGAATAAACTACAAGAGATGTTGCAAGACTCAGATAATATACGTTACATAATTGAGGATATTAATTTACTAACAGACCGACTCGGGCTTAAAACAGAATTTACCGATTCTGATGCGACTCCATTGCTTCTACATTTGCTTGGACGCAGACCGCCAGTTAATCAGTATGCTATAGCTGATTACACGCACTTTCATGATCTATGGAAAGCCAAGTCTTTGCTAAAAATCTCTGTTGCTACTGCAGCGATAATCTGTGTGGCATGGTCTGGCATTAATCTATGGGAAACGTCAGGATTACATCAGGATATAAAATCAATCAATACGATGAAAGCTTCTATCAAAGCTCAAGAGAATAAAATTGAAGCAGATTATCCACGTTTTCCGGTTTCAGTCGATCGCATGAAGGCTGGAGTATCCGTTATCCAAAAACATTCAGCTTCCGCATTATCACCAAAGCAGTTTTTAATAAAGATTAGCCAGAAGTTAGAAAGTTTTCCTATGATCCGGTTAAATAGTTTGTCATGGAGGGTCACATCTGGTTCGGGTGCCGTACAAAAAAATGGTAGTCAGTTGATAGCTCAGGCTTCGATACCCAATACTTATCAGGAAATTCTTATTGGTGGTGAGGTTTTGTCCTCACTCAATTTACGAGATACGATTGATTCAATTCTTCAGTTCCGTCATGCGTTGGGTAAAGAAGGGTTCTTAGTTACGCCAATTACAATGCCAGTCAATTTAGATTCTGGCGCGAGCATTGCTGGGGATCTTGATAGTGAAAAGAAACTTCAAGGTAGTGCTTTTGTAATGAAAGTAGTAATGAATAGGAAATAAAAAGTTGAGAAATTATAGATTTATACTGAATAGAGGTAGAGAAATCTGGAAAGAATCACATGAAATTTTCAACTAAAGACATACCACATATACGTAGATTACTCATCATGACGATCCTAACACTTATATTAGGTGTTATTGGAGTTTATGTAAGTGGTGATATATTAAACAAGGCTCAACAATCTAAAATTGTAGCAAACCAAGAATGGTCTGATGCTGTACGAAAACTAGAGCGTACCAAGAATGAGCAGGAAGATTTGCAAGGTTATTACCATCAATATCAGAGTTTAGTAGAGCAAAATATAATTGGTGAGGAAAAACGTTTAGACTGGATTGAATCAATTGAAAAAATCCGCAATAGGTTAAAAATTTTTAGTGTGAAATACAAATTAGACCCACAAGAAACATTAGATATGGTGGGAACTGACCTTCCTAGCAGTAGCTTTGATCTTCGTCGCAGTAATATGACACTAGGTTTAAGCCTGCTGCATGAAGGACAGTTGCTGGATTTCATGGGTGCTTTGAGTAAAGAGGCAAAAGGTATGTACTTGTTAGATAGTTGTATTCTCACACGTAACGATTTAATAAAAAAACTTAAATTTACTCCAAATATAGAAGCTGAATGTACTTTGGGTTGGATTACACTTAACGAAAAAGATGTAGATAATATTTAAATGAATCATAAGAAAATAATTTTTAGCTACGTGTTATTTATAATTTTTACTCTGCCATATGTTGCAGCTGGTGAAGAGATGGGAAGGTTATTTTTTACACCAGAACAACGTCTCCAGCTAGAGCAATTAGAGAGTAAACCTAAAGGTGAAACCGAGATTATTATTAGTGACAAAATTATAGTAAATGGTATCGTGCAGCGGAATGGTGGGAGCCGTGTAGTATGGATTAATGGTGCTCCACAAAGCCGAGAAAGCTCTAATGGGATATTAATTGAGCGTGATATAGAACCGGATTCTGTACCGGTTAAAATATTAGGTGCAGACAATTCGATACGTCTTAAAGTGGGTCAGAGTATAGACCTAGATAGGACTGAGTTGAGGAATACAAATTCCAATCAAAGAACAGGAAAAGAATCTACTTCGTCAAGCAGACGAATGGATTAAATAGGCATGCTGTCTACTGTTTTTATAATTCAGCAGCAATACCGTATTAGCTGTTTGCCGCTAGCTTTCAGGCAAAAAGGAGCAGCATTGATGATGCTTCTTACAGTTCTCGTTCTTGGTTCATTGACTACACTAGTGATTTCGCTAAATGTTAGTAGTGGACGAACTGAGCAGGAAATAAAAACGGCCAAAGCGCTGGCATATGCAAAAGAAGCACTTATTGCCCATGCTGTTAGCGTCATCTTCCCTGTTGTACCTAGCGCTATGACTACAGCTCGCCCAGGAGATTTGCCCTGTCCCGCATTAGATACTAGTGGAATTGCCGCAGTAAGTTGTGGTGATGCCACTGGTGCCACTGGCCAGTCGCTCCGATTGGGCAGGTTGCCATGGATGACATTGGGTCTGTCCGATTTGCGTGATGGTCATGGTGAGCAATTGTGGTATGCCGTATCCAATAACTTTAAAGAGAATGTTCGAACTGTTTGTACAAACCCTGATCAATTAGGGTGCTTAAATAGTGATTCACGTGGCACCATTACAGTTCGTAAATCTTCCGGTTTAGTAGTAAATAATGGTGCTAACCCTGATATCTTTGTGCCCAGTGGAGTTGTAGCCGTAATAATTTCTCCCGGAAGTCCTTTACAGCGTGAGGGAGCATCATCATTACAGGATCGCAGTGCAGCAGGGGCATCTAATCCGATAAATTACCTGGATGTAGGCAATGGCGAAGATAATGCTGCTTTTATTGATAGTAGTGCAACAGATGGCTTCATCAATGGGCCTGTTCTGGATGTTAATGAGAATATCATTGTAAATGATAAAGTGATCAGTATTACTTACCAGGATTTATTACCAAAGTTGGAGGAAAGAGTAGCAGGTGAAGTATTGAAGTGTATGAAGGATTATGCTTTAGCAAATAACAATCGATATCCTTGGGCAGCAGATATCACAGCGTCAGGCAGCGGTGATTACTCTGACGTTACTGACAATCTGTTTGGACGAATTCCTGATATTCCCTTTACAAGATCTAATACAAGCAGTAGTGGAGGGATGAGCGATCTCTGGCCAACAAGCTGTAATATTCTTTCTTTATCCGATTGGTGGCTAAATTGGAAAAAACAAGTTTTTTATGGATTGGCAGATGGTTACAAGCCTATAAACCCACTTATTCCACCTGCTTCCAATGTGTGTACTTTAGGTGGTGCCTGTCGGGTGGTTGATCCACCTTCAGCTGCGGCTGACAAACAGATAGTTGTGATTCTCTCAGGTAAGCAGTTATCCGGAGTAGCTGGAGGGCAACCTCGTGTAACGACGGGAGATATAGGAAACTCAGCTAACTATCTGGAGGACGCTAACCAATTAGGTGTCACTTTCTCGAAAGGTTTACAAACACCTACTTTTAACGATGTTGTGGTTTACCAATGAGAAAGAACTCTATACATGCCTGGCAAAGAATGGTTCCAAAGTTAGTTCAACATGGATTTAGTTTGGTTGAGATGGCGGTAGTTTTGGTTATCCTTACAATGTTAATTGCTGGTTTAATTTCACCATTAACTGCACAAATAGATCAACGGAATATGAATGAAACGAGGAGATCCCTTTCTGAGATAAAAGAAGCTTTAATTGGATTTGCTGTTACCACCGGACGATTACCTTGTCCTGCTATTTCAGCTGCCAATGGTGATGAGAAGGCGGTTTGCACTGCTGTAGCAGATAGGCATGGGTATATTCCTTGGGCTAAGTTGGGAGTACCTAAATTGGATGCATGGGGTAATATTTTCCGCTATAGCATAACTCCAGCTTTTGCGGGAGCAGCAGGTACCCTGGTTCTATCACCTCCAACAGCTCGAGATATTACGATACAGACCAGGGATATAGCGGGCGCACTGGTTAACGTTTCAACTCCCGGTAATATTCCTGTTACTGTTCTATCTCATGGTAAGAATGGCTATGGTTCTACTAATGATCTAGGTGTAGTTACAGCCGTACCTGGAGCTAATATTGATGAAAGTACCAATGCAACTAACCCTACAACATTTGTTGACCAAGTCCCTACAGTAGCAGGTACTCCTGGGGGAGAATACGATGACATCGTTACATGGATTTCACCTAATATCCTATTTAGTAACATGGTAGCCGCCGGGCGTTTACCCTAATATTTCCTGATTATTCCTGGCTCATGTTATGAAGCACGCTACCTAGATATCACTAGGAGGTGTTGTGCCATTCTCTTTTTTCTCAAGTATAAAACATACTACGCCTTTCTCATTATTCTTCAGGCTTAGTAAATATCCATGATGTTCCGCCCAGCGATATGCATGGTATAAGCCAGTTCCAAGGCCAGTTTCAGAATCAACAGTATCATGAAAAAGTTTAGAAACGACAGTTTCTGGAATTGGCTTACCACTATCACATACTGTAAATGCTACTGAATTAGTTCCGATAAGGCGTACTACAACTTTGATATTAGTTTCTGTCATACGTTTCTTTCTTGCGTTGTCTAATAAATTATCAGCAACATTTTCAAATACTGCGGATGGAATTGATTCTGCTGAAGTAGTTGTATTTTCAAATTCGATATTACGATTATGATAACGATTCTTAAGTAAATCCCACCAGTCTGTAACAGATATATATTCACCACTTGGTTCCTTTTGCGGTGCACTCAGTTTTTTTAGAGTGAGCTCTAGGCGATGAGTTAACGTAGGCAATTGACGGTTGAGCATTTTCTGATAATCCTTGGTTTCTCCCGTCTGAGTCGCCTGTTGCCCAGCTGAGATTAATGTATAAAGTGATTGAAGAAGATTTTTGACATCATGTGTAAGACGTGATCCAGTTTCGTAGATTGTTTGTAAACGTGTCATACGTTGCAGAATATTTTCTCTGTATTTCGTTTCATAAAATTGGCCAATAATCTGTACTAGTAAACGAGTGTGTAGCAGCACAGCTGTTTTTACTTTATATTTGGCAAAAATATTCAGACGAAGTTGTCCTACCTCCAACTTTATTGGATATTCACTGTTATCACCCAGTTTTCCATCATTACTGGGCGATTGCCATGTGACACCCTTAATCCAGGGCAACTGAGATAGCTGATGCATTGCTAATTTTAGAAATCCTGCGGCTTCTTGTTCACGTTCAGATGCTTGTGCAAGGTCAGAAAGCCATTCATCTAGTGGGGTCCCTACATTTAGTAAGTAACGGGAGAATAGGTGCTGTAATCCTGAGAATCCAAATCTTGGACTCCACAACCATCCGAGCGTTAATAGAAGAACAGCTAAAGAAAACAGTGTAAATGATAGTGCTTCTAAATAATTCGCGTTCCCAATAACCATGTAGGTGAAGCTACCTAGAACTAATACCACTACTAACAGGAACAACAAAACACTATAGAAAAGATCTATTGCATGACTTGATATGATGGGTTCATTTTCTACCGGCATAGCTGCCATACCGATTAACACAAACAGTAATCCATACTGAGTTAAATATCTAAGCATTTCAGTAGTCATGTTTGAAGCAAATAGATGAGGTGTTACCCATAGTAGTAACAATGCTAATAAATAAAGCATCGTGGCCAAGTAAAACAATTGTAGCCATTTAGCACGGAATGAGAACACTCTGCCGCCTACCAAGGCAAATAAAACAGATAGCCAGAATGCAACTAGCCACCAATTAAGCCATAGTAATACGCTTGCACAGGCTATCCCTATAAGGGTGAGGACACCTGCAGTAACTTTATGTTCTCCACCCCACATTGGCTGCCACAGAAGAAACACACCCAAATGTGAAACTAATAATGCAGGCATCCATGCATCGTCGATTTCTAGTAATGTTGCAATGTGCAGCAGTAAGAGCATTGCAAGCATCAGCCAATGTCTACGAAGTACAAGAGTTGCTATAAATGACTGGTTAGAGGAGGACATATTTTATGATAATTCAAACTTAAACTATGTTATACGCACTAATTATAGCTGGGGCATTGAAAATCTAAAGAAGCATTTTGTCTTTGTTAAACAAATAAAAAAATAACCAGTTGTTGAGAATTCAACCAGTATGTCAAATATTCAACATATTAGCCCGATATCTTAATAGAATTCTGGGTAAAATTCCACAAAAATACTATATTAAATAAATGGTTACATTTCTGGCATGGATATTGCTTACTATTTTTGTGTCAGATAAAGAATAGAGGAATAACTCATGAAAACCATATTTAAAAATAAGCAGTCAGGCTTTACTCTAATTGAGATTGCTATTGTGTTAGTAATTATTGGCCTGTTGCTAGGTGGTGTCCTTAAGGGTCAGGAAATGATTAATAGTGCTAAAGTCAAAAATATAGCAAATGATTTCCGACAAATTCCAGTTTATATTTACGGATATCAGGATAGATTTAGAGCGATACCTGGTGACGACGCCAGAGTTGTTGCAAATATATCAGGCACACTTGCTACTTCTCCTGCAGGTGTTCAGGGCAATAGTGTAATCAATGGAGTCTGGAATTCATCTACGAATACAGATGAATCTTTTCTATTCTGGCAACATGTACGTTTAGCTGGGCTCTCAGCTGGACCAACTAATATTGCAGATGCTACTTATATTCCACGTAATGCTGACGGCGGAATTATGGGTATCCAGAGCAATGTTGGTTTTGTCACAATCACAGCACCTACTGCTATGACTGGTACGTATATTATTTGCTCGGATGGTATTCTTGGAAAATTTGTCAAACAGCTAGATGTCACACTTGATGATGGGGAAACTAGTACTGGCTCAGTTAGAGCAGTTCTTCAATCTGCTCCAGGTACTGCTGTGCTTAGTACTGCAGTAGTTGACGCAAATTCATATACAGTGTGTATGGGCGTCTAAATTTTACAACATAATAAAAAAGCCCGTTTACTTAAAAGTAAACGGGCTTTGGTTTCGATTGTTATTTCTAGTTGTACGCATTAAGTAAATCTTATCCTTGCAGCAATTTTATTTCAGCGGCAGCCAGATTTTCCTGTGTTCCACGTAATACAAGTACATCACCAGCTTCTAATCTAGTTTCTTTATCTGGTAACAATTCCCGCACGTTTCTTCTTCGCACAGCAGGAACCTCTACAAAGAAACTCCCTAAATTTAATTCCCCTAAACTTTTCCCTATTGCTGCTGACCCAGTTGTAACCATTACATTGAGTAGGCGTGGTTGCATTTTTTCTCCAGGTTCTTTTACTTCATCAGAGATTCCATGATAAAAACCACGAAATAAACTATAGCGTTGTTCTCGTGTTTCACGCATGCGGCTTAGTATACGGTTAAATGGAACACCCAAATGCATGAGTGCATGGGATGCTAGCATAATGCTACCTTCCATAATTTCTGCAACGACTTCTGCTGCACCAGCTTCTTTTAATAGATCAATATCTGAATCATCTAATGTACGTACGACAACAGGTAATTCTGGGCGTATTGTCTGAACCTGTCTTAGAACCTTAAGAGTTGAAATAGTGTCCGTATAACTTATTACAATCAATTTTGCGCGCATCAATCCAGCGGCAATGAGCACTTCATATCTTGCAGCATTTCCATATACTACTGACTCACCTGCTGCTGTTGCATCTCGAATACGTCTTGGGTCAAGATCCAGGGCAATAAAGGGTACAGATTCTTTTTCAAGTAAGCGGGAAAGATTTTGCCCGCTACGCCCATAACCACAAAGAATAACATGTGGTTCTTCAGCCATAGTTTGTGCAGCTATGTTCGTAAGTTGCATAGCACGATTCATCCATTCAGTAGCTGAGAAACGCCGTGCCATATTTTCACTATGTTCAATGATGAAGGGTGCTATCAGCATGGATAGAACTATTGCTGCTAATACTGGTTGCATGATAGCGTTATCAATTATATTTAAAGAATTAGCTTCGGCTAGTAAAACAAACCCAAATTCTCCGCCTTGAGCAAGGCTCAAGCCAGTACGTACTGCGGCACCAGAATCAGATTTAAATAAGTGTGAAAGACCTGAAATTAATGAAGCCTTTATTGTTATTAGAGCTATGAGTATTAACATCACCCATAAAAAATTATGTAAAACTGACTGTATATCAAGCAGCATGCCTATTGTTACAAAGAATAGGCCTAATAATATATCGCGGAATGGTTTAATATCATCTTCAACTTGATGACGGTATTCAGTTTCAGAAATTAACATTCCAGCAAGAAATGCACCAAGAGCTAATGATAGGCCTGCAATTCCAGTAAGCCAAGCAAGTCCCAAGGTGATAAGTAACACATTTAGTACGAATAGCTCAGAAGATTTCTGTCGAGCTACCAAATGAAACCAAGGACGCATTAGTCGTTGTCCAAGAAACAAGATCAGTCCAAGCACCATCCCGGCTTTAAGAAGAGCTAAGATAATTGTAACTCCAAGGTCTGCACCACTGCTGTCTACAGTATTTACAAGTGCTGGGATTACGATTAGAAATGGTACGACTGCTAAGTCCTGAAATAATAAAACGCCTATGATCTGTCTACCATGATCCGTATTAAGTTCTAGTCTTTCCGATAGCATCTTACTGACAATTGCAGTAGAAGACAGAGCTAAAATTCCACCCAGTGCAAGTCCTACACGCCAATCAATCCCCATCATCCAAGTTACAATCATAACTATGACTATACTCGTGCAGACTTGTGCAGTACCAAGACCAAAAACAACTTTCTTCATGGTAACAAGCTTAGGTAAGCTAAATTCTAGGCCAATACTGAACATTAGAAACACGACACCAAATTCTGCTAAATGATGAGTTTCTGCTACTTCAGGGATTAAACCGAATGCATGTGGACCAATAATAACGCCAGAAAGTAAATAACCCAGCATGGGTGGCAGACGTAGAAGACGAAATACAACCACAGCCAGTACAGCAGTGGTAAGAAGAATAAGGACAAGTTGCAACGTGTTATACATAAGTAAAATTCTGTGAAGAAAACATTATGTTTAGTCTGCTAGCTAATCTAAACTTTAAACTTAATAGTGTCGATTGTCGCACATTAACAGTATCCGACAATACGTGATGTTAAAATAACATTTTTTTAATTTGTACTATCCTCATTTTCATGTCAGTACCACACCTTACCACTGCCCTAAGTGGAGCGATTCTAGATCTTGAGAAACGTATACTTGAGGCTATGCCGACAATCGAGTATTGGTTGCGGAGTCAGTTACAGGATCACGTTGTACCATTTTACTGCTCTGTAGATTTGCGTAACAGTGGCTTTAAGTTAGCTCCGGTAGACACCAATTTATTTCCTGGTGGGTTCAATAACCTCAACCTAGATTTCATGCCATTATGTATACAGGCTATGATGGTGGCAGTAGAGAAGATCTGTCCTGATACACACAGTTTATTACTGATACCAGAGAATCATACTCGTAACATTTTTTATTTACAAAATGTAGCGGTATTACAAACTATTCTACGTCGCACAGGAATGAACGTTCGTGTTGGAACATTATTACCAGGAATATCTAAAACTTTAACAATAGATCTTCCTAGCGGCAGCAGTCTTATGTTAGAGCCAGTTCAACGAAAAAAGAATCGCCTAGTTTTAGAGAATTTTGATCCATGTGCAGTACTACTTAATAATGATCTTTCAACTGGAGCACCTGATATTCTTCAGAATCTGGAGCAGACAGTTATTCCGCCCATCCATGCTGGTTGGGCAACACGAAGAAAATCAAGTTTTTTTACAGCATACGATTACGTAGCAAAAGAATTTTCTAATTTGATTGGTATCGATCCATGGCTTATTAATCCTTATTTTGCATCTTGTGGAAAAATTAATTTTAGTGAGAAGAAGGGTGAAGACTGCGTAGCAAAAAATGTAGATGATATCTTGATTGAGATTAGAGAGAAATATAAGCAGTATGGTGTTAAAGAAGATCCTTTTGTAATTGTTAAGGCTGATGCAGGCACATATGGGATGGGCATCATGACTGTCAAAAATGCTGAGGAAGTGCGTACACTAAACCGCAAGCAGCGGAACAAGATGTCAGTAGTAAAAGAAGGCCAACCTGTAACCAAAATATTAGTACAGGAAGGGGTATATACTTTTGAGAGTATTGATTCTGCAGTAGCTGAGCCAGTAATATATATGATTGATCGTTATGTTGTAGGTGGATTCTATCGGGTGCACACTGGGCGTGGTAAGGATGAGAATCTGAATGCTCCAGGCATGCATTTTGTACCTTTATCTTTTGATCCATCATATCTGTTACCAGATCATAAAATTAACCAAGATTATACTCCTAATCGATTCTATGCTTACAGTGTAATAGCGAGACTAGCTCTATTGACAGCGGCATTAGAGTTAGAGAAAAGTGCAAATTCTACTTCTGATGCAGCATCCAAGATTAATAGAGAGAAATACTAAAAATTTAATAATGAAATTTGCATTTATTCTTGACCAATTAGATTCAATTAAAATTGATAAGGATTCGAGCTTTGCCATGATGCTTGAAGCAGCCTCACGTGGTCATCAGTTGTTTGTAATTCAGCAGGGAGATTTAGCGTGGAAGAATGGTGAAGTTGTTGGAATTTCATGTGTGCTGAAATTAACTGGACAAACAGATATTGGGAGTAATTGGTATAAGAATATGGGGACAGATGAAGTGTCGCTACAAGAGTATGACGTTGTGTTAATGCGTAAAGATCCGCCTTTTGATACAGAATATATATATAGTACGTATTTGTTGGAGTTAGCAGAAAAACAGGGAGCGTGTGTTATTAATAGCCCGCAGGGTATACGTGATCATAACGAGAAATTTTCAATAGCAAAATTTCCACAATTTATTGCACCTACTCTTGTGACAAGGAAAGAGTATTTGATAAGAGAATTTATAAGTGAACATAGCGACATTGTTTTAAAGCCTCTTGATGGTATGGGTGGGGCTGGGGTATTCCATGTTAATGATGATGACAATAATATTAGTGTGATTATTGAGACTCTTACACATTATGGTACTCGAACGATTATGGCGCAGCGTTATATACCTGAAATTTCTCAGGGTGATAAGCGTATTCTGTTGATAAATGGTAAACCTGTACCCTACGTGTTAGCGCGTATTCCAAAGAAAGGAGAGCTTCGTGCTAATCTAGCAGCCGGTGGTGTTGGTGTAGCTCAGCCGTTAACTAGTCACGATCATGCAATAGCCGAGGCTCTGGGTCCATATTTGTGTGAGCAAGGATTAATGCTGGTGGGATTAGATGTGATAGGCGACTATTTAACTGAGATTAATGTCACAAGTCCTACTTGTATGCAGGAGATCACAAATTTGACTGACTTTAATGTAGCTGGAATGATGATAGATTCAATTGAAAAAAAGTTACAGGATTCTAAATAGAAGTAGAGTAGTTCAATCTTTCTTTATAAGTGTGTCAATTAGTATTCCGTTAAGAAATTATTGTAAAAAGTATTCTGGTATCTCAATAGATAGATTTTATAGTGTGAAGAATCATGCATATTTGTAGAATCCTTAAAGATCTTTCCTGCTATGGTAGAGATAGAGAAATACATCTGATCAATCATGTTGTATTGGTAATGATAAAATATAATGCATTGAAATTTATTATTTATTAGTAGGATAAAAAATGATTGGAATTTTAATTATTTCTCATGGAGATTTAGGAAACTGTTTAATACATTGCGCTAATCACGTTATGGGAAAAAGGCCAAAGCATCTAATGCATCTTGGCATTACTATTCAGGATGATCCAGACGTTATTATTCCTAAGGCACTAGAATTATTAAAGCAGCTGGATTGCGGTGATGGTGTGTTAATTTTAAGTGATATCTGTGGTGCTACACCATGCAATATCGCTAATCAACTAGTTGATCCTGGTAGGGTGGAGTGTCTATCAGGAGCTAATTTATCGATGCTGGTACGGGCACTTACCTACCGTAATGAACCGCTTGAATCAGTAGTAGAAAAAGCATTATCTGGTGGTAAAGAAGGAGTGATGCGTATTTATTCGAGATCTGGTAATGCAGACTAAAGAAGTTGAAATTATAAATAAACTGGGTCTTCATGCACGTGCAGCTGCAAAAATCACACAGTTATCCGGTAAATTTCAAAGTGAAGTATGGTTATCTCGGAATGACCATAAAGTTAATGCAAAAAGTATCATGGGGGTAATGATGTTGGCTGCGAACAAAGGTTCTAAAATAAATATTGAAACTACTGGTCCGGACGAAGTTGAGGCAATACATGCACTTATTAATTTAGTTCAAGATTATTTTGGGGAGGGTGAATGAGCTTTGTGCTACACGGTGCAGGTGTTTCTAGGGGCATTGCTATAGGGCATGCACATCTTGCATCGCATGCTGCCTTGGAAGTTGCACACCATGTATTGCCGCGGAATAAAATCAGTGACGAAATATCTCGTCTTGATGCTGCATTCGCAACAGTACGTGAAGAACTTGAGACATTACATGCTTCTGTTATTGATGGTCCTGCATCAGCTGAATTCGGTGCTTTTCTTGATTTGCATCGTATGATTCTTGATGATCCAACCCTTTTTGCTGCAGCTAAAACCTATATTTCTCAGAATCTGTGTAATGCTGAGTGGGCAGTTACTCAGCAGACAGAAGTATTGCTTGCACAGTTTGAAGAAATTGAAGATGCTTATTTAAGGGAGCGTAAAACTGATGTTATTCAGGTGGTTGAACGAGTATTAAAAGCTTTATTAGGGCATCCAGGTTATATTCCACCTCCTGAAAAACGTACTGGCGATAGTATTTTGGTTGCCCATGACTTAAGTCCAGCTGATGTGCTTCAGTATTATAAGCAACATAGATTTACCGCATTTATTACTGATTTAGGTGGGTCAACATCTCATACAGCTATAGTTGCACGTAGCTTGAATATACCATCTATTGTGGCGTTACATAATGCGCGCCAACTGATTCGTGACAATGATCTTTTGATTGTTGACGGGGACCAAGGGGTAGTAATTGTTAATCCAGATAAAAGAATATTTGCTGAATACCGATTACGCCAGAATCAACTGGAACTTGAGAAACAGAAGTTAAAACGTATAAGAACTACTGTTGCTACAACACTTGATGGGATAACAGTAGAATTACACGCTAATATTGAATTACCTCAGGATATTGAGCAGGTAAAAGATAATGGCGCCACTGGAATCGGTTTGTTTCGTAGTGAATTTCTTTTTCTTAATCGAGATAATTTGCCTGATGAAGATGAGCAATTTGAAGCTTATCGTACCGTAGTGAAGAAAATGCGTGGCTTACCAGTGACAATTCGCACATTTGATTTAGGCGCTGACAAAAATATTGATATTGATAAACGTGTTGCTGCTAATCCAGCACTTGGGCTACGAGCTATTCGTCTGAGCTTAGCTGAGCCAAAAATGTTTCACACACAGCTTCGTTCAATTCTGCGAGCTTCATTTTATGGAAAAGTACGTGTTTTGGTGCCGATGCTTTCTGGTGTTTCTGAAATAAGCCAAACTTTGCGATTGATTGAGCGTGCTAAAGAGAGTCTTCAGGATGAGAGAATTCCATTCGATACTGATATTCAGATTGGGGGGATGATAGAAGTTCCTGCAGCGGCACTGAGTCTCGATATTTTTATGAAACAATTAGATTTTTTATCTGTTGGAACCAATGATTTAATTCAGTATACATTGGC
>Ga0265303_10000689_pt1 | contig 19600 bp, 21 predicted proteins | sample Helome_2_FD_192494 | JGI IMG/M metagenome (GOLD analysis project Ga0265303, IMG submission 192494) | Marine sediment microbial communities from subtidal zone of North Sea - Hel_20160317 (Illumina Assembly) | ecosystem: Environmental > Aquatic > Marine > Subtidal zone > Sediment ... | reverse complement strand
TCTTTTTTTATCGTTTGTTTTAAATCAATCAGGTCTTCTTTATCTACCAAACCTTTCTCCTGCATAAAAGTGTAGAACTTTTTTAGGCTCGTTGCATTGGCCTTAATACTTGACTGACTTGCCCACATTGCCTTTTTTATGAACCAATATCCAAGAAACATACCTACACCGTCAACACCATCTTTTGCTTCAGTTGCATCCTCGTAAAGCAGATATTCGTTTACGTAGAAATCAATATTTGAAAGATGATTGTTTATCGTCTTTTCCGACAGACCGGATGATTTCAGCCACACCTCAAACTCATTAAATAGGCGTTCATTAGCTTTTCTTATTTTTCTGCAATCTTCTTCGTATCTCTCGTAATCATCCATTTCCAATACTCAGTCATTTAATGATTTGTCGGCACCTAACGTCGCCGATGACGCGCCGGGGAAGCCGCGCAGCGGGATGCCCGGTCGCTGTCCATCGACTTGTTATGCATCGACCTGACTCTTGAGGGGAAACCGCTCAGGATGCTCAATAGTTTCCACACCGACGTCTACGTCTAGCTCCGGCCAGTAGAAATGGCCGGGAGACGGTTCCTCCACGTTGAGCACCGATCCGATACTCGCCTCCTTGAACCAAGGGAAGTCCTCATACGACAGGAACAGTTCCCTACCGTGCGCCAGCAGCCATAGCCCGTGGGCCGACACATTTGTCACTTCAACGTGGGAAGTGAGCTCGCCATGCGGCTTTGAACTCATCCTCATGCTCCTCAATAATCGCTTCAACATCCCGGATCTGCGTCCGTGAGAGACGATGGTTTCGTGCAAGCTCCAACTGCGGTTCCAGCCAGAACTTGGCCTCGCCGTCGGGGCAGCCGACGTGGACGTGCATTCTAGTCTCCTCCCGCGAAAAGAAGAAGAACCGGTAACCTCGCTCTCTGTGTAACGTTGGCGCCATTCACTTCACAGATACATAACATTGAGTAGACGGAACATGTCCGTGTTATAACACGGACATGTTCCGTCTATCCCGCATTCGCCCACATCTTTGGTTGAGAGAGTCGTTCCGTGCATCCCGGCACTAGCCCAAATTTATTCAAACAGCTACGCAGAAAGAAGCCCCCAGTCCAGCGTGACCGGACCGCTCGTGGCGCTGGAGAAAGACGGACATGTTCCGTGTTTCCAATTGCTTTTCGGAAACCGACCTCTATACTGTAATTATAAACAGCAGTCAGAGTATAGCCATGTCGCGAGGGAGAAAGCCATCCCCGTTCGTGGAGAAGGTGCGGGCCGCGATCAGGGTACGCCATTACAGCAGGCGCACCGAGAAGACGTATCTGTTCTGGATTCGGCGCTTTATCCGGTTTCACGGCAAACGGCATCCCGCTGAGATGCACGAGCAGGCAGTGGGAGAGTTTCTGACCCATCTGGCCGTGAACGAGCACGTGGCTGCAAGCACCCAGAACCAGGCGTTGAACGCCATTGTGTTTACGTATCGTCACGTACTCGAGCAACCGCTCGGCGAGATCAACGGAGTAGTTCGTGCCAAGAAGCCCACCAAACTGCCTGTAGTGCTGACCCAGGATGAGGTCGCCTGCGTGCTCGGGCGCCTCTCCGGAGTACATTGGCTGGTGGCCTGTCTCCAGTACGGCTCGGGCCTGAGGCTCCTGGAGAGCGTAAGGCTTCGGGTCAAGGATTTGGATTTTTCCCACCGTGCCATCTTTGTGCGAGATGGGAAGGGTGGTAAGGACTGGGTGGTTACCCTCCCGGATGACCTGATTGTTCCCCTGCAACGCCATCTGGAGAACCGCAGGACCTGGTTGGAGGGGGACACGCGTGACGGATTCGGTACGGTGTCGCTGCCCCACGCGCTGGCGCGCAAGTACCCAAACGCACCCAAAGAGTGGGGTTGGCAGTATGTGTTCCCGTCCAGCCGGATTGGCCAGGACCCCCGCTCCGGGGCCAGACGACGACATCATCTGGATGAGAGCGCGGTTCAGAAGGCTGTGAAGCATGCGGTACGGCTGGCGGGCATAGAGAAGCCCGCCAGCTGCCACACCTTGCGTCATTCCTTCGCGACGCACCTGCTTGAGCGGGGCATGGATATCCGCACCGTCCAGGAGCAGCTCCGTCACCAGGACGTACGCACGAGGCAGATTTACACCCACGTGCTTCAGCGTGGCGGACGGGCGGTGCGGAGTCCCCTGGGCGCAGTAGTGGGTTCGAGTCCGACACGGGCGACGCCGGCCTCTGCAAGCCGTAATGAACCTATTCCGGGGGCACTTGGCTACGACAACTCGACCAGGGCCACCGGGATTAGCCTCGAGCAGCGTGGACGCACGGCGATGCGCAACGGTGGCGACCAATGCGCCCCGTAGTCGGTTAAATGCCAAACAGCGCCCTTGTACTTCCTTCGGAGGAATCCCGTCCACTTTGTCCTGAACGCGCCTCTTGCCGGCTAACACAGTTGTCGCCGGGAACGTGCGCGACTCCCCTCACTGGCCATACTGCAAAGCATGTGTCGGAACCGCTCGGGATGCAAGCCAGGACACGGCGAGGGCAGGGCCATGAATGCGGTCGCGCTGAACGAAGACGACAAAGCCGTCACCGTCCATCTTGGGCTGCTACGGCGTGGGCGTGTACCGCGTCAGGGAAGCTCCACCAGCGCAGGCTGGCCGGGCCGGAGCGTCTGCCCCAGCGGAACGGTGATCAGCACCTCCACCGAATAGCGAGGCTGGTTGTCCACCCAAGCGCTGGGCTCCGGTACCAGGCGACGGAGGCGACCCTCGTAGCGGCGCCCCTCGACCGTCACCGGTATCACCGTCCCAGCCTCGAGGGTCGAGCCACGCTCCAGGCTCAACTCGACCATGGCGAGCATGCGGTCGATGGACACCAGGGTCAACAGGGGCACACTCTCGTGCACCGTGATGACGGTCTGTCCCACCTCGGCATGGCTGTCGAGCACCAAGGCGTCAAAGGGTGCGCGAACCACGCTGTACTCCAGGTCCAGCTCGGCCTGGGCTAGGGCGGCCTCGGCAATGCGCTGATCCGCGTCGGCCTGGGCGAAGGCGATCCGGGCGAGCTGCAGCTCGTGGTCCGACAGTACCGTCCGGTCGTATAGCTCCCGGGCGCGTTCAAGCTCTCGCTGCGCTTCTTCGCGCTCCGGAGTCGCCCGGTCCAGGTTGGCCCTGGCCCGGGCCAACCGAGTACGGAAAGGTCGCGGGTCCAGGCGGAGCAGCACCTGATCTGATTGGACCCGATCGCCCGGGCGCGCCACCACTTCCTGGACCACGCCGGAGACCGGGACGCTGAGCACCAGCTTTCGTGCCCACCCCAGTCGGCCCTCGACTTCTGCGGCGAAGCCTGTCGACACCAAGCCGGTGAGCAGAGCCAGCAGCACGCACCTGATCACGGCGCTGCACCTTTAAGGGCGTTGGCCACCAATACCTCGGGCTCCAACCCAAGCAGGGCATCCAGGCGCGCCCACGCCAGGGCCGTCTCGTATTCCGTCTCTAGCCGCCGCAGCCGCGCCTCCGTGGTCCGTGCCATGGAGTCGCCCAGGTCCGTTCTCACCTCCATTTCGTACAACGCCCGGCTTCTGTCCAGATACAGGTCCCGGTAGTCGGAAAGGGCCGCGGCCTCGTCCCGCTGCACAGACAGGGTCTTGAGTTCCAGCCAAAGGTCAAGGACCGCCTGCCGCACGGCCAGCTCCTGGGCGGCCAGCTCCGAGCGCACCTCGGAGGCCTCCGCCCGGCGCCGCGCCACCTCCGCCTCTACGCGACCGCCGGAGTACAGAGGCATTTCGAGCACCACGCCGGCACGGAAGGGGTCTCGGGTCCGCGTCTCGCGGCTATAGGCGGCGGCCTCCAGCTCGCCGTTGATGACGGGCCGCTTGCCCGCCCGTGCTTCGGCCACCCTCTGCTGAGCCGCCTCCAATTGCGCCCTCAACGCCGCAAGGCCGACATTGCCCTCCAGGGCCTGCTCTTCCAGGGTCTCCACGTCCGGCAACGGGCGCGCGTTGCCCGGCAGCGCGGGTTCCAGCAGTTCGGCCGGCAGCTGGCCGGGCCGATTCAGCGCCAACGCCAGCTGGCTGCGGGTGGCACGCTGGGCGGCCGCGCTGGCCTCCCGCGCCCGACGCATCGCTAGGTAACTGCTTTCCGCCTCAAGCAGCTCGATGTCGGAGATCTGGCCGAGACTGTGCCGATCGCGCAGCTTGTCCACGGCCACGAAGGCCACCGCCATGTCCTCGTTGGCCCTGGCATAGCGCAGGTCGGCGAGCAGCACGTCGAAAAATCGTTTCATGAGCCGGATGCGACGTGCCTGCCGGCTGCCCACCAGCAAGGCCTCGCGGCCCCGCACCTCCGCACTGGCCGCCGCCTGTTTTGCCTCCGTCCGGCCGAAATCGAACAGACGCTTGGTGACCAACAGCCTGGCGGCGTGATCGTCATGGTCGTCCTGCTCCGCCGCCCGATCGTCACTGGTCTCGATCCAGCGAAGTCGACCTTCCACAGAGGCCAGGAAGTTGTCACTGGCGTCAGCCGCCATGAGGTCGGCGCGGCTCGCCTCCATGGCGGCCTGCTCCCGCTCGACATCGGGATGTGCGTCATCCGCGAGGGAAACAACATGCTCCAGGGTCAGCGGCTCCGGCAGGGGTTGTTCAGCCTCGGCGTATGCCCCTGCCCCCCACAGCCAAAGGGGCGCACACAAGGCCCAGGAGGTCGCCGTCGTCCTCATGGGCGGATCAGGACGAGGCTTTCTGGGCGCGCTTCTGCCGCTTGAAACGGGTGAAGTTGGTCGTCTTGTAGTGCCCGTCCACCACAAACTCGCCGAGCCAGAGAAATTCCTCCGCGTCCTTAGTAGCGCCGGTGAACTTGGTCATGCGCTTCCCCTCCAGGTCGAAGAAGGCGAAGACGGGAGTCGCACGCACCCGGTTTACCTTGAAGGCGAAGTCCTTCGCCGGCATGCTCCGGCCCTGAAAATCCGTAATCTCGGTGTCGCCCTCGGTATCGACGGAGAAGATCAGGAAATGCTCCTTGTACCACGCCTGGACCCGGGGTTGATTGAGGACCGTGCGCTTCATGCGGTGGCAAAAAGGGCACTCGTCCATCTCGAAGAAGATCAGGACACCCACCTTCTCCTGCTCCCGGGCCGTCTCCAACTCCTCCCGAAAGTCACCGAACGTGTCGTCGAAGAAGTGGGCGTAGGGGTCCTGCCCGACTTCGGCCCCGAGGGGACCACTGACCAGGATGAACGATAACGCAGCGATGGCGACGGACAAGCACCTTGGATATCTGGCCTGCATCGTCGATTTTCCTCTTCAGTTCGTAACATAGCCCTGGATTGTGGACACGCCCGCCCTGCCGTTAAGGTGGCAAACCTCGCCAGGACGATTCAAGGCCCGAAGCCGCTACCATGCCCAGACCGAAACGGCGCGACATCTTCGACTCGCACGGGCTAGAGCCGGTGGCTTGACGGTCCCGGTCAGCCAGGACCGATCATGATAGTCGGCACGCCCGGCCATTACGAATCACCGACAGAGCAGCGGAAAGACTTCGTAGATTCGCGCCAGAGGCATGGCCCAGAGGTAGCAAGCCGAACGACCGACGATGTCCCGTGTAAGATCCCGCCCCGGGCCGTATAATCCTGCGCCCATTGACAACGCCAACTGCGAAGCGACCTCGAGCGCTCCCGCAGGCCTGGACCGACGGCTTGGACTATCCCCTCTACTTCGCCCTGTTCCTCGGCTTGGTCAGCTCGCTGCACTGCCTCGGCATGTGCGCGGGGATCATCGGGACACTGACCATGAGCCTCAAGCCGGCGATCCGCTCGAATCGCCGACAGCTGCTGACCTATACCCTGGCCTACAGCGTGGGCAGGGTCTCCAGCTACATGCTTGCGGGGTTTCTGGTCGGCGGCGTGGGGCAAACCCTCTTGGATTGGATCTTTCCGGATGCTGGCCTTGGGCCGCTCAGGCTGGTTGCAGGGCTGGTGGTCATCGCCATGGGCCTGCACTTCGCAGGCTGGCTGCCGCGCTTCGCCAGCCTGGAACGGCTTGGGACGCCCCTGTGGCGGCGCCTGGATCCCCTAGCACGGCGACTGCTTCCGGTCGGCACCCTGCCCCAGGCGGCACTGTTCGGCGCCCTATGGGGCTGGCTGCCCTGCATGCCGGTGTACTCGACCTTGCTGTTGGCGCTGTCCACCGCAGAGGCATGGCGTGCGGGGCTGTTTATGCTAAGCTTCGGGGCCGGCACGCTACCGGCGGTAGTGGCCGCGGGCATGCTCGCAGGGTGGATGACCCGACTGCGGCGGGTGCCCCACATAAATCTAATAATCGGTATGAGTCTGGTTCTGTTGGGGATAGTCGGGCTGTGGTCGGCCGCAGGCCCGATGCACCCTACGGAGCCGCTCCATTTAGGGCATTGATGGCTTATGAAGGTCTTCGACGAGAACATCTATGGGGAATCTCCGCAGCTACAGGAGGTAACGAACGCGGCCAGGCTGGTCTCCGCGACGGACGTGACCGTGCTTATCTATGGCGAGAGCGGTACGGGCAAAGAGCTGCTTGCCAGGGCAATACACGAGAACGGCCCCCGATCCCAGAAGCCGTTCGTATCGGTGAACTGCGCCTCCCTGTCGGAGGAATTGGCCGACTCGATGCTGTTCGGTCATCGGAAGGGGGCCTTCACGGGCGCCACGGCAGACCACTCGGGGTATGTGAACACAGCCGCCGGAGGGACGCTGTTTCTCGATGAGGTGGGCGAGCTCGTGCCGGGCGTCCAGGCCCGGCTCCTGCGTTTTCTGGAGTCCGGAGAATGCCACACGGTGGGAAGCGCCCAGCCCAGAGCCGTCGACGTGCGGATCATCACCGCGACCAACAGGGACCTCGCCCGTGACGCGGGTGAGGGCGCTTTCCGGGCAGATCTGTTCTATCGACTCAACGTAGTGCCGCTGACTCTGCCCCCTCTGCGGGAACGCCCCGGAGACGTTAAGCTGCTTCTGAAGCGCGTGACCGACGAACTCGCCTGCCGGCACCAGCTGACGCCGCCCCGCTACAGCCGGGCCGCTCGGGCGGTGCTGGAGCGATATCGCTGGCCGGGTAATATCCGAGAGCTGCGTAATTTCTCCGAGCGCATGCTGATTCTGTGCAGGGGCCGATCCATCGAGGTCGAGAACCTACCGCTGGAGATGCGTGGCGGGAGCCGGACCGATCGGGTCGGTGAGTACCATCTGCCAGCCACGGGGGTCCGTCTCGACGAGCTGGAGGTCTCGCTCATCCATCAGGCCCTTGATCGAACCGGCGGCAACCGCAGCCGCGCAGCGAGGCTGCTCGGCCTGACCCGCGACACCCTCCTCTATCGGCTCAAGAAATACGCGATCCAGGCCTGATCGTGTTGATCCAGCCCTTCCCCGCCCTCGAGGGGTAAGGCGATAAGGCCTTGATTTAGAAACCCCTCTCCCCGCCGGGGAGAGGGGACTGTGTTTCTGGACCTGCACTCGTTTCCACTCATTCGTTAGTCCTGAACGGTTCGGCCCTCTGATTCGGGTTTCATCACCCGGATTCGGCCAGGAGGCGAAGCCAGAACGCCGCCTTTTCGGCCAGGACCTCGTCGTCGCGGACCTGCTCGAGGGCGGTCGTTGCGAGTTGGCTGTTGCCGGCCCGAAAGGCCGCCACCCCGAGCAGGAGCTGGGCCCGCTCGGGCTCCTTGAGGCCACCCATCCGAACTGCGCCCTGCAGGGCACGGGCAGCCTCTTCCCAGCGTTCTTCCTCCAGCAGCAAATGCCCCAGGAGCAGCAGGGATTCGCTATCCCTGGTCAAGTCTTGGCTCTGCAATCGCACAATCGCCTTCCCGCGCTCCCTCGCCATCATCCAGAGGTGTGCCTCCAGCCGCGAGTGCTCCCCGGTCGGCTCCAGCCTGCCGTCGTTGCGCCACTGCGCCAGCAGCCGTGCGCCTTTCTCCGGCACCCCGAGACCCGCGTAGAGATGGGCACCGCGTGTGAGCTCCGAGGGCTCGAGCAGACCCTCGCGATACGCCAGCATCAGCGTGGACAGCGCCTTGTGCTCTCTGCCCAGGCTGAGATAGACGTTGACCAGGTAGTGCCAGGCGCTGGCGCTCGCCGGGTAGACGCTGATGGCCTCCCGCAGCAGTGCTTCGGCCGCGCCCAGACGCTGTGCATCCATGTAGATGTAGGCCAGCAGCAGGAACCATGACTCATCCGGCTGCTCGGCCGCTCTGATCGCCGCCTCCAGGTGCCGTATCGCCGCCTTCCGATGACCCAGTGCATGGTAAACGCGGGCCGCCAGCGCATGGGCGTGGGGTTTGGGCTCTGTCTCCTCTTCGAGCCACATCTCCAGGTAGCGGCGGGCGCGCACCGGTTCCTCGGTCTGCACATAGAGCTGGGCGAGAAGGTAGTGGAGGCGGTGCTGGACCTCCGGCGGGAGCACGCCCGGACGCACGGCCTCCTCGACCGCAACGCACGCCTCCCGAAACCGCTCGAGGGTCACCAGGGCGTAACCCAGGTACTGCCGCACCACGGCCCGCTCGTAGGGCGAGGAACGCACGCGTTTCCCCAGGGCCTCGAGACGGAGGACGGCCTGCTGATTCGCGTCCGCGTCCATCAGGCGCTGAACCTCTATCAGCTCGGCATGGGTACTGCGCGACAGGGCGGGTCCGCCCATAACCGGCGACGCCATCGCCAGGAGCAGCCCGGTGATGAGCCATACGAGGGTACGCGGACACAGGCGCCGATGCATCTGGTTCAGTTGAGGTTGAAATCGATTCGCTGCCGGGCGCGCACCGGGACGGGCTCCCCATCCCGGAGTGTGGGCTTGAAACGCCAGCCGGCGACGGCGCGCAGTGCCGCACGCTCGAACACAGACTCCGGCTCGGCGCGGAGCACTCTGGGCTCTTTGACCCGACCGTCTTCGGTCACGATGAACTCTACCTCCACGAATCCCTCCACGCCGCGCAGCCGGGCGGCAGGTGGATAGTGGGGGGGGAACTGGACCGTGGGCATCAGGTCGGTGCTTAAGGCCAGACCGGGACCGGCCCCCTCCATCCGGACCGGCCCCAGATACGGGCCCGCGCCCAGGCGCAGCGGCACCTCGATGCGGGCCATCGCCGGCAGCAGGGGCAGGGGCTCCGGCCGAAGGGCGCGCGCGGTCACCTCCGGCACCTCCTCGGCCCGGTCCACAGCCCGTTGCCCAGGCTTCGGCGGTGGCTCCCTACGGCGCCTTTCAGGGGGTGGAGACTCCTCTTGCGGGGTGCGCACATAGTCCACCCATTGGGCGGAGGGCGCCGATGTGGGGTGCCTGCGTTCACCCACCACCATCACGTACATCATCCAGAACAGGCCCAGATTGACGACCATAGCGAGCAACAGGGAACCGGTCAGCCTCATCGTGTTTCCGGCGCTGCGGCGGCCAGGGCCACATTCTCGGCCCCGGCGAGCCGGGCCTGGTCCAATACGCGTACCACGACACCCGTGTGCGCCTTGGTGTCGGCGACGATGACGACGGACCCCTCGGGGTTCTCCGCCCGCAGCCGCTCTATGTGGGCGCCGACGGCCCGTGCGTCGACGCGTTGCTTGTCGATCCACACCTCACCGCTTTCGGTCACCGCGACGACGATGCTGGCCTGCTCCTGCCGCACCGCCGTCTGGGCGCTGGGCCTGCTGACTTCGACCCCGGTCTCCTTGACGAAGGAGGACGTGACCATGAAAAAGATCAGCAGGATGAACACCATGTCCACCAGCGGCGTCAGGTTGATGACCGCGGACGGCGATTCGGTGTGTACCTGGGTCTTGCGCATGGCTCTCAGCGGCTACTGACGCCGCAGCAGGTTCTCGAAATGCTCGATCTCACGACGGGCCCGGGACTCCAGGTTGGCGCTGAAGTAAAGCCCCGACAGGGCGGTAAGCAGACCCGCCAGCGTCGTGACCAGCGCCCGGGAAATGCCGGACGCCATACCGCGGACGTTGTGGTTGCCGAAGACGGCAATGCTGTCGAAGGTCGCGATCATACCCGAGACGGTTCCCAGCAGACCCAGGGCCGGCAGGATCGCCGTCAAGGTGCCAATGGAAGGCAGGAACTGTGTGACGCGCAGCGTGAAGCCTGAGGCGAGGGCCTCCCGAAGGCCGGGCGGATGCGGCTCCCCCCCAGCCTTCAGCGGTGACAGATACAAGGCACGGAGCCCCGCCAGGCCCCAGTGATAGTACCAGTAACGCTCCAGGATGAGGGTCCACATGATCACCGACAGAAACAGGATGGCCACGAACACGACTCCGCCCCGTTCAACCAACAGCGCCAGGGCGTCGGACAGCTGCCCCATGGCCTTCAGCTCCCCTCGCGCCCGCGCTCGGCCAGCAGTGAGGCGGTCTCGTGCTCGAGCACCTCGATGACACCGTTCGCCCTGGCGTTCAGAAAACCGTGCAGAAGCAAGACCGGGATCGCCACCGCCAGACCGAGCTGGGTGGTCACCAACGCCTGGGATATGCCCCCGGACATCACCTTGGGATCACCGGTGCCGAACAGGGTGATGGACTGGAATGTCTCGATCATGCCCGTCACCGTGCCCAGCAGACCCAGCAGCGGGGTGATCGCCGCCAACAGGGTCAGGGTCGGCAGACCCCGCCGCAAGGCCAATGCCTCCTCCACCAGCAGATCCTCCAGGCGAGTGGCCAGGACCGCCGGTGAGTCACCAACGCTGTCCTGCCAGACCTTCCTGAGCTTTCCCAGCGGGTTGCCGTTGCGAGGCTGCCGCTCTCCCACCTGACGTCTCACCCTGCCCCCACTCCATTCGATGACGGCGAAACGGTAGACGATTATCAACAGCCCAAGCGCTCCCAGTGCCAATATCAGATAGCCGACACCACCGCCCTCGCGGACGCGCTCCAAAAGGTTTGGCGAGCGCACCAGAAGTCCCAGGATCGCGCCACGGGACGGGTCCACGGGCACGGGGTGGAGTCCGTCTTGGGCCTGCTCCAAGGCCAGCGCCGCGCGCCGCTGGCGCAGGGGGGGCTGTCGGCTCAGCTCTACCAGCCGCTTGGTTTCCGGCAGGTATCTCAGGAAGGCGCCCTCTGTCGTGGCCGTGAATACGCCGACCCGGGTCACAGTTCGCTGGCTCTCCTCGCCGGTGGCGGTGATCACCGGGGCCTCAAAGCGTGTGATCTTGCCGGCTTCGTTCATCTCCTCGATCAACAGAACCCAGAGTCGCTCTAGATCACCGATGGACGGCAACGCATGCCCCGTGCCCAGACGATTCAGGAAGTCCGGCCGATCGCTGATCTGCGCGGACACCAGCGACCCCGCCAGCGCGTTCCTCGCATCCAGGGCTGCCTGGCGGGCGACGGCAAACACGCTCTCCATGTCCCCCGAGCGCTCCCCGAGTTGTTCCCGCAGCTCGAGTATCCTCGCCTCGTTTGCCTCATACGCCGCTCGAAGGGCATCTGCCCTCTCTGCCTCGGCCGCCTTATCCGACAGCGCCGCATCGAGGGCGTCCTGTTGCCGGTCCCGCTCGGCAGCGAAGCGGGCCTCCCGCTCCGCATGGTGGGCCCGTTCCAGGGCCCGGTCCCGGCGTACCTGATCCACCAGTTCATCCAGGCTCTGGGGGGCGGCCGAGACGACGACGGGCAACCAGATACCGACGGCCAGGCACATAACCCTAGAAACGGCAGTTGACCGCTTCGTCAAAGACTTAACGCATTGCGTCATATGGGAAATTGCAGTCAACTCAGATTCACCCTCGGGGTGAGGCCGCTACACCCCGTCCAACTGCCGTTTCTAGGATAATCGGCCATCGCTTCACGGAGCGACCTCCGGGGCGGACACGGGTAAGGTGATGAGGTCCGGCGCCATCTGCTTGCGTGCCATGCGTATGCCATGGGCAACAGAACGGCGGGACTCAGGCGGCAGCGCCGACCAAACGCCGGCACTGCCGTCCCAGTAACCGGCCTTCCGGCCATCGAAGGTGAGGTAATAAAGGCCCGCTCGTCCCAGGCGCAGTATATCCACCGTCCGCCTCTGCCCGCCGGCCTCCACATCGCCGCGGTAGGCCTCGATGGTGTGCCCGTACTGCATCTCTACCCGATAGGCCTCCAGCAGACGACGATACTTCTCCGACAAGGGGACGTCCGCACGCCCCATGACCTGCGCCAGATTGTCCAGGCGCAGATGGCGCTCTTGCGGAAGAAAGGGCGCATCGAGGGCGACGAACTGCTCCAGGACCTCGGACATACGCATCATCAACGGCACGATGCGCCGCTTGGTGATCTCGATCTCCTGAAGCTGCTGTCCCAGGGCGGCCTGCTCGGCCTCCTGATCCGCCACGAGGCGCTCCATCTGCGTGTTGTAGGCGCGCAGATCAGCAGTCTCCGATAGGGCAGCCCGATACCCCCTCAGGAGTTCCTCGCTCTCGTCGGCCAGGGTGTCCACGCGGGTCTGAGAACGTGCCCCCTCCTGCTGTGTCCGTACCTGATCCCGGATCGCAGAGTCCAGTGCGTCGCTGGCAGCAGAAGCCTCCGCCATCAGGACGGGAACATGCAGCAGCAGGCCCAGAAGCACGAATCGATTCATCAATGCCAGCCCTTAGTTCTCTGTCTGGCGCAAGCCATAAGCACGATTTGTGCCAGCCATCAGAGCCGCCATTGGCGTGGCCGGCGAGGAGATCTGTGTGATTTGCCACAGCAGGTGGGATGAAGTGTGTCATTTGACGCAGTCCACCCGCCGGTCATGGCCGCCAGTCCCACGTAGAAGACCCGGCTGGGGCCTGGCGAGGCGATGGAAACGGTACTTGGCACGCCGCTTGCCTCAACGGCCTGCGTGACCGCTGGCAACCACGGGACCGGTTAGGAGTGGGACATGGAGGGTTTGCCGGCGAACTGAAGATCAACTTTACAAGACTGAAGAGAGAGAACAGTGGGGACATGCACAGCACTACTCAGCGGCCTTCACAGGCGCCGACTGGGCCCGATCCGAATCCTGCCCATGTTGGCGCTCGCGGCCGCCGCCCATGCCGAGGAGCCCTACCAGCTCCCCGGACTCACGGTGACCGACGAAGCCGAGGACAAGGTGTTCTTCAAGGTCGATCCGGGTGAGACCAATATCACCGCCCCCGATGCGGCCACCCTCCTGAAGAGGGTACCCGGCGCCAACGTGAATCGAAACGGGCCCTTGTCGGGCATCACCCAGTACCGCGGCATGTTCGGCACGCGCATGAACGTGTCGGTGGACGGCACCTACATCGGCTCCGGCGGACCCAACTGGATGGACCCGCCGCTACACTACGCCCCCGCCGTCCTGCTCGACTCCCTGAAGCTCCAGCGTGGCATCCCGTCGGTAAGCGTGGGCAACGAGACCATTGGCGGCTACGTCGCCGCCCAATCGAAGACCGGGGAGTTCACGGACAGTGACGACGTGGCATTTCAGGGGCGCGCCGTCGCCAGCGCTCACAGCGTCGACGAGGGGTACTCGGTCGGCGGCCTGATGGGGCTGGCCAACAAGCGCCACCGCGTGCACGTGGGCGCCAGCCGGGACAAGGGCGACGACTACGATTTCGGCTCCGGGACCGTCAAGGCCTCCGAGTACGAGCGTAACGTGTTCGACGCGGGCTACGGCTTCCGACACGACGTCCACCAGGTGGGACTGGGCGTCCGGCGCAATGAGACGGACGATACGGGCACGCCCGCCCTGCCCATGGACATCGATTACTTCAACACGAGCATGGGGCGGATTGCCTACGACACGGCTTGGCGGGATGTACAGATCCGGACCAAACTCTACGCCAGCGACGTCAACCACCGCATGACCAATTTCCACCTGCGCCCCGCGCCCCCGGACCCGGCCCGCTGGCGCTTCTCAGACGCCGAGAGCGACACCTTCGGCTATGACCTGAAGGCCCTTACCCCTGTCTGGCGTGGGCAGCTCGGAGTCGGCGTTGACGGCCACAGCGCCGACCACGACGCCGACATTTTCAACCCCAACAACCCGGCGTTCTTCGTCAACAACTTCCGCCGCGTCGAGCGAGACGTCGACGGCATGTTTGCGGAGTGGAACGGGCGCCTGGCGGCGAAATGGGGTTCCGAAATCGGTCTGCGCTACACCCGAGTGGAATCGGACGCGGGAGACGTCGACGGCACGCCCGCCCAGATGATGATGGGACCGCGCACCCTGAGAGACCGCTTCAACGCCTCAGACCGCAACAAGACCGACAACAATATCGACTGGGTGGCCAAGGTCTTCTATGACCTCCGTCCCGACATGCGGGTAGAGCTTGGCGCGGCCCGCAAGACCCGCTCGCCCGCCTACCAGGAGCGCTACCTGTGGCTGCCCCTGCAGGCCACCGCCGGACTCGCCGATGGCAAGAACTATGTGGGCGACGTAAACCTCGACCCCGAGGTCTCCCACCAGGTCGAGCTCGGGCTCGACTGGCGCACATCGGGCTTCTATCTGGCACCCCGCGTCTTCTACCGCGACGTGGACGACTACATTCAGGGCACGCCTTCGACGGACCCGGTCGTGATCATGATCAGCACCACGAACGGCGACCCTAACCCTCTGCAGTTCAGCAACGTGGACGCCGAGATCTACGGGGCCGACGTGGAGCTGGGTGCCCACCTGCCCTGGCACCTTCGCGTGGACGGCATCCTCAGCTACGTCCGCGGTAAGCGCGACGACATCAACGACAACCTGTACCGGATCGCGCCCCCCAACGCCACGCTGGGCCTGACCTATGAGCGCCCTCGCTGGTCGGTCACCGCCGAGGGGGTGTTCTACGCCAAGCAGGACAACGTCTCGGAGACCAACGAGGAAGAGGAAACCGACAGCTACGAGCTGCTCAACCTGTTCGGCAATTACGCCCTGAAGGAGAGCGGACCGGTGCGTGCGAACCTGTCGGCGGGCGTCGACAACGTATTCGACAACACCTACACCAACCACCTGGCTGGCATCAACCGGGTCCGCGACAGCGACGTGACGGTAGGCGAGAAGTTGCCCGGCCACGGTCGGAACTTCTTCGCCAGGGTCTCCGTTGACTGGTGACGACCCGTTACGCCTGATGGCCAGGCAATGGGGGGGCGTGTCGGCACAAACGCATTGAGCCACCGGGCGCACCCGTCGTGACCGGCACTCACGACGCACTGGGTATGCGCCCCGCTTCTTCCCAGCCTCATCCAACAGTGTTATCGTTTTGTCTGCAACGCCATGACCCGAGGAGGCTGCCGGTGATAACCATAAGAATCGCCGTGGGGTTACTGGGATGCGCCCTAATCGTTACCGAAACCGCTGGCGCTGGGCCCGTCGACCCGGCCATGGTCAGTCATACCTGCGCTGGATGTCACGGGACCCTCGGAGCGAGCCTGGGTGACGCGCCCGTGATCGCCGGTCTTCCGGAACAGTATTTCTTGGAGACCATGCTGAACTACAAGACCGGTAGCCGCTATTCGACGATCATGGGCCGGCTCGCCAAGGGATATAGCCAGGCCGAGATCGAGGCCATGGCACGGTTCTTCGCGGCCCAGCCCTGGACGACGCAGCCGCAGCAAACCGACCCTGCCCAGGTGGAGCGGGGAAAAGAGCTCCACACGTCCAGAGCATGTGCGGCTTGCCACGGCCCGGACGGGACGCCGTCCGCGCCCAATCCTGCTATTCCCAGTCTCTCCGGCCAGTTCGCCGAATACCTGGTGACCCAGCTCGAGGATTACCGGGATCCTGGGACAGCCATTCCGCCCGCTGCGCTCCCCATGCGTGCCATGGTGCAAGGCCTCACCGACAAGGATTTCCGCGCGCTCGGCCAGTTCTATGCCAGTCAACAGCCGCCCGCCGCCAACGAGCAGTAAGGAGCAGGCCGATGTCAGATTTCAACCGCAGGCAGTTCATCAAGCTCGTCGGTGGCATCACGGCCGCCGGGCTGTCTGGCCTGGCCTTCGCCCTGCCCGCCAAGCCGAAGGCACGCGTCGTAGTGGTCGGCGGCGGCTATGGTGGTGCCACGGCCGCCAAGTACTTGCGCCTTTTCGACCCCGGCGTCCAGGTCACCCTGATCGAAAAGGCCCGACAGTACGTCTCCTGCGCCCTGAGTAACGAGGTCCTGGCGGGAGATCGCACACTGGAGTCGCTGACTATTGGTTTCGACGGTCTTGCCCGGCACGGGGTCCAGGTGGTGCATGACGAAGTGACGGACATCGATGCCGTCAAGAAACAGGTGAAGACCAAACAGGGCAAGTCCTTTGCCTATGACTACCTGGTCGTGTCCCCCGGGGTCACCTTTCGCTGGGGCGATATCGAGGGCTATGACGAGGACGCGACGGAGCTGATGCCTCACGCCTGGGACGCAGGACCGCAGACCCTGCTGCTCAAGAAACAGATCCGTGCGATGCCCGATGGGGGAACGCTCATCATCACGGCGCCCCCCAGCCCCTATCGTTGTCCGCCTGGGCCCTATGAACGCGCGGCCCAGGTTGCCCACTATCTCAAGGCCCACAAGCCCAAGTGCAAGGTCCTGATCATGGACGCCAAGAGCGTGTTCTCCAAGCAAACCCTGTTTGAGCAGGGCTGGAAACAGCACTATGGGGACATGATCACCTGGGTGTCCAGCGCGGACGACGGCCAGGTATTTGGCGTCGAGCCCGAAAATGGGGTCGTGTTGACGGAATTCGACGAACACAAGGCCGATGTCGTGAACGTAATCCCGGCCCAGAAGGCGGGACCTATCGCGGAACGATCGGGCCTTTCGGACGAGTCCGGGTGGTGTCCGGTCGACCAGCGCACCTTCGAGTCCACGTTGCACAAGGGGGTGTTCGTGATAGGTGACGCCTGCATCGCCGGAGCGATGCCCAAGTCGGCCTACGCGGCCAATTCCCAGGCGAAGGTCTGTGCAGCGATGATTGCTGCCAGGGTGAACGGCCAAGCCGAGCCGGAGCCCTCCTACGTGAACACCTGCTACAGCCTGATAGCGCCTGACCACGGTATATCGGTCGCCGCGGTCTATCGGCTAAAGGACGGCACGATCCAGAGCGTGCAGGACTCGGGAGGCGTGTCGCCCACCGAGGCCACGCCGCAACAAAGGGCACGGGAGGCCCTTTACGCCCACAGTTGGTTCCGCAACATCGTGGGCGACATTTGGACCTGAGGCGCTACGGCTATTTTAACGACTGCACCGAGGTACATTCATCCGGACGTGGCGCGGGACGCGCCGAGCGAATCGGGTGACAGGCTATCGGTCCCGGAAAGCACATCGAGGTCTTCGAGTCAGATGAAACTTATTCGCAATTTCCTCGCCCTGCTAGGGCTGCTGGCCATCGTCGCCGGTACGGTGGGCTATTTCAGCTTCCAGAGCCTCGCCGCCCGCCTTGACCCGGGGGCCTTTGGTGTGTACCAGGAGGTCGGCGGGCGTTTTCTCGAGAGCCTCGACCCAGGCACGGCCTTCGTGCGCGTCGTGAAGGTGGAGGAGGGACTGACGCCGGATGACGTTGAGGAAGTCCTCGAGAGCGCTGCCGTGGACCTAGAGCTGCTTTATGTAGGCAAATCTCCCTTCTACAAGCAGGTCGAGGCGGTTACCGGCGAGTCCTACCGATACATCACCTTCTTTTCCTTCTGTGACGCCCGTGTGGGCGCCGAGATGGCGGACTACAACAACACCTACACGGCCTTCATGCCCTGCCGCATCGCCCTGGTCGAGGACCCTGATGGGTCCCTTTCGCTGCACATGATGGACCTGGACATGCTCATCTACGGGGGCAAGCCGCTGCCGCCTGAGTTGAAGGCCGGCGCCATCCAGGTGCGTGACAAGCTCAACATACTCATGGAGCGTGCCGCCGCCGGAGAGTTCTGAACCGACCCTGGACCGAATCAATAGGCCCCACCGGTGGCGAGCCGGCGGGCGCCGGAAGCCCTTGCCGCCCTTATCCTCTGCCTCAGAGCAGGAACAGGGTGGCCAGTCCAAGGAAGCTCATGAACCCGATGACGTCCGTCACCGTAGTCGGCACCACGGCCCCCGACAGGGCGGGGTCGATGCCCATGCGCTGCAGGATAAGGGGCACTGCCACACCAGAGAGGGCAGCGGCCACTTCCGGGCGCATGGTCCGTCCCACCGTGTCATCGGGGTAGGCGAGCGCCTCTTCGACGCGCTCCCTCAGCTCCAGAGGCAGGGCGTCCATGATCCTAGAAATGGCAGTTGACCGCTTCGTCGAGGACTTATCCTATTGAGGCATATGGAGAATCGGAGTTTTTCGTCGTTGTGCCTTGCCAGGCAACAAATGTGACGCACGCCACACCCCGTCCAACTGCCGTTTCTAGGATGATGGTCTCGCTGAGCTCCGCCGGCAGCTCGTCGATGACCTCTGTCAGCTCGGGTAGCGCCATGGTCCCGGCCGCCGCGACCATCTGCTCCGCCAGCAACTCTCTCGCGAGAGAGGCGCGCGAGGGTCGGGGCGGGGCGAATCTGCGCTCAGCGCCTACTCGCTGTAAGCACCATGGTTCCTGAGACGTTGGAAACGGGCCTCCATGAGGGTATCCGTCGGCGTGGAAGTCAGGGTCTCCATGTCCTCGAGCAGGGCCCTCTTGAGGTTCTCGGCCACCTTGTAGCCATCCCGGTGCGCGCCACCGAGGGGCTCCGGAATGATCGCGTCGATGAGCCCCAGCTCCTTAAGACGGGAAGACGTGATGCCCAGGGCCTCGGCCGCATCCGGGGCCTTCTCGGCGCTTTTCCAGAGGATGGAAGCACAGCCTTCCGGTGAGATCACCGAGTAGGTGCTGTACTCCAGCATCAACAGCCGGTCCCCCACGCCAATGGCAAGCGCGCCACCTGAGCCCCCCTCCCCGATGACGACGCAGATAATGGGGGTACGCAGTGCAGCCATGACGAACAGGTTGCGTGCGATGGCCTCGCTCTGCCCTCGCTCCTCGGCGCCCACCCCTGGGTAGGCGCCGGGGGTGTCGATGAGCGTGATGATGGGTATCTTGAATCGCTCGGCCATCTGCATGAGGCGCAGGGCCTTGCGATAACCTTCGGGCCGCGGCATCCCGAAGTTGCGGTGCAGCTTCTCCTTCGTGTCCCGCCCCTTCTGGTGCCCGACAAGCATCACGGGGCGTCCATCCAGGCGCGCCAGGCCCCCCACCATGGCGGGGTCGTCGGCAAAGGCCCTGTCTCCGTGAAGCTCGTGAAAATCCGCGAAGATCCAGTTGATGTAGTCGAGGGTGTAGGGACGCTGGGGATGGCGGGCCAGCTGGGATACCTGCCAGGAGCTCAGGGAAGAGAATATGGAGCGGGTAAGGTCCTCGCTCTTCTGTTTGAGGCGCGCGATCTCCTCGTTGATGTTGATCTCGACATCATCCCCTGCGTAACGCAGCTCTTCTATCTTCGCCTCCAGCTCGGCGATGGGCTGTTCGAAGTCCAGAAAATTCAGGTTCATGAGATGACCGGCAAAGGTGAGGGCAAACAAAGATGGAAGAACAAACGCCTATATTCTATCCCCAGGCCCGGGACAGACGAAGCGCCGGAGGTGAGGGAACGGTATTTCAGGGCGGGCACTAGCTAATATTGGACATCGACTCGCTGTTCCCCTGCCAGCTCGCCCAGGCGGTGCAGCAGCTCGTCCGTGGGGTTGACCCGCCACGCGTCCCCAAG
>Ga0265303_10000688_pt1 | contig 19600 bp, 15 predicted proteins | sample Helome_2_FD_192494 | JGI IMG/M metagenome (GOLD analysis project Ga0265303, IMG submission 192494) | Marine sediment microbial communities from subtidal zone of North Sea - Hel_20160317 (Illumina Assembly) | ecosystem: Environmental > Aquatic > Marine > Subtidal zone > Sediment ... | reverse complement strand
GCACCGAGATTTTGTGATGAGTAAGCCCATGGCCAAGATCGACGTCAGAAAAAAGAACACGAGCCTGAACCCACTACTCGTGGTGCCCATAATTCCAAATGCCGCCCCAGGATTCCGGATATAGGTGAGATTAAAATACCCAGGGATAATCGAGATCGATTCGTGCAGATACATCGAACCATCGATATAGGCTTTCGTCACTTGATCAACCACGATAATGGTCAGCACCACAACCCCTAGCACTCCATAACGACGAATCCTATTGCTCACGCCACGGCCTCCATACAGCGACCGCAGAGAGTGGGATGCTGCGATTGCCCCCCCACATCGTTCCGTATGTTCCAACATCGATCGCATTTAGCGCCATCAGCCTTCACGACGTCGATTATCAAACCAAGACTGATATCCACCAATTCATCGTCTTTCTCTTTGACTTCTGCAATCAGTTCCACTTCCACGCAGGAGACAATAAAAAGCGCAGGAAGGTCCCCCAGATACCGTTTGAGCAACGCACATTTTGGTTCAGTCGCCTGCAAGACTACTTTAGCCTCTAAAGACGAGCCAATGACTTTATCCCGTCGTTTTTTCTCCAAGGCTCCCTGAACAACCTTTCGCACCTGAAATAAATAATCCCAAGTAGTATGTAAATCAGGATCGGGAAAAACCGTCGGTGCTTCTGGGAATTCTGCAAGATGAACACTGCCTAATTTTGAACCATTTTGTTTCGATTCCGGTAACACCTGCCAAATTTCTTCGGCTGTAAAACTCAGGATAGGAGCCATCAGCTTAGCTAACGCTGTCACAATCTCAAACAAGACCGTCTGTGAACCACGTCGAAGGGGCGAGTTAGCCGGAAAGGTATATAACCGGTCTTTTAAAATATCCAGGTACGTCGCGGACATATCCGTCGAACAAAAATAATCGATCTCATGCACGACTTGTCGAAATTGAAATTGCGCATACCCCTTTTTCACATTGTCGATCAGTTGGCCTAACCGCCACAGCGCCCATTGATCCAGCTCCGGCAAGTCTGCATGAGGCACCACATGAACGGCTGCATCAAAATCATACAAATTACTCAGGAGAAATCGGCAGGTATTGCGCACCTTTCGGTAGGCATCCATCAACTGCTTCACAATGTCTTTGGAGATACGCAGATCTTCCTGATAATCCTGCGAGGCGACCCACAATCGCAAAATTTCCGCGCCGGACTCTTTGATGATTTCTTGCGGCGTCACAACATTGCCCGCCGATTTCGACATTTTCTTGCCTTCCCCATCCACCACAAACCCATGCGTCAGCACGGCTCGATAGGGCGCTTGCTCATTCGTCGTCACCGAGGTCAACAGCGAACTGTGGAACCACCCCCGATGTTGATCGGAACCTTCGAGATATAAGTCTGCGGGATACCAGCCAGCACCTCGCGGCTTCAACACCGCGGCATGACTGACGCCTGATTCAAACCACACATCTAAAATGTCATGTTCTTTCTTAAACGACCCATGGCCACATTGCGCACAGGTTGTTCCAATGGGAAGTAATTCAGCAGCAGAACGACTAAACCAAATATCCGCCCCTCCATCCTGCATTTGAATACTGATATGCTCAATCACCTTGGAATTAGCTAATGGCGCGGAGCAGCCCTCGCACGAAAACACGGGAATGGGAGTCCCCCACATTCGTTGCCGGGATAAGCACCAATCTGGGCGGTTCAAAATCATGCCATAAATCCGATCGCGTCCCCGCTCTGGAATCCATTGAACTTTATCAATTTCTTTGAGAGCTTTCTGGCGGAGGTCGGCTTTCTCCATGGACACAAACCACTGATGTGTAGCCCGAAAGATCACCGGTTGCTTACAGCGCCAACAATGCGGATAAGAATGCTCAAGCTTCTTTTCACCAACTAACAACCCTTTGGTTTTTAAAACTTCCACAATTCCAGGATTCGCTTCCAAAACGGGTTGCCCTGAAAACTCAGGGGATTCATTCGTAAACCGTCCTGCATTATTAACCGGCACCAGGATATCCAATGGTTTCCGATCCGGAAGCATTTCAAGATAAGGCGGTTTGTTATATTTCAGAACCAAGAGATAGTCGTCCATACCATGCCCAGGAGCAATATGCACACAACCCGTCCCTTGCTCCAACGTAACAAAGTCTCCATTGAGAATGGGGACCTCCTTTTTTGCAAAGGGAGGATGACACGTCCATCCTTCGAAATCTTTGCCTTTTTTCTTTCCTAAAATCTCAAATTTTTCAATTTTACAGGCCTTGGCAAACGCGTCTTCTAATCCAATAGCCACAATAAAGGCTTCATCCCCAGCCTGAAGAACGGCATAGTCAAACTCAGGTTGCAAACAAACAGCCTGATTGGCCGGCAATGTCCAAGGGGTTGTCGTCCAAATCACGGCGGAGACAGCGGTAAGCGCTTTCACCCCTGGAAGACCTAATCGTTGGTCAGAACCCATCACAGCGGGCGATGCCGTAAAGGGAAATTTGACATATATCGACGGTGACAGATGATCCTCATATTCCACTTCGGCTTCAGCCAGAGCTGTTTGATCCACGGTGCACCACAAGACCGGCTTCAGCCCCTTATAGACTCGACTCTTTTCCACAAACTTCCCGAACTCTCGAACAATCGCCGCCTCATAGGCATGATCCATAGTCAGATACGGACGTTCCCAATCGCCGAATATTCCTAAGCGCTGAAATTCATCTCGTTGAATCCCAACAAATTTCTGTGCGTATTCCCGGCAGATTTTTCGCAGTTCCACTGAGCTCAAGTCTTTTTTCTTGGAACCAAGTTGCTTGGACACTTGGTGTTCAATCGGCAGTCCATGACAATCCCAACCCGGAATATAGGGTACCCGAAAACCATCCATCGTTTTCGATTTAATAATGATGTCCTTCAAAATTTTATTCAGCCCATGACCTATATGAATATGCCCGTTGGCATAGGGAGGGCCATCATGAAGGATATACAGAGGACGATCCTGACGAGATTCCTGGATACGCTCGTACATCCGCTCCTGTTCCCACCAGGCCAAGCGCTCCGGTTCTTTTTGTGGCAAATTGGCCTTCATCGGAAACTCGGTCCGGGGAAGGTTCAATGTTGATTTATAATCCATAGAAAAAGACTCAAGAAAACGTGAAAAATCGCAAGGCCATTCTAGCCGTGCCCTAGAAACCCGTCAAACAACATTGATAGTGAACCTGCATCATCGCAGAGGAGGGAAATGGGAGGACGTCTCTTGATGAGCTACCTAATTAAGAGGAAAGGGAAATCAATGAAGGAAAGCGATTAACTCAGAGCCATCATCCGCTCCAAGGCAATCTTGGCCAGAACTTTTTCATCATCTGGTACCGAGATGTGATTGACAACCTGCCCTTGCGCTAAATTTTCCATGGCCCAACACAGATGAGGGGCATCGATCCGAAACATGGTGGCGCACCGGCACACCATCGGTGAGAGGAAAAAGACTTTTTTATCGGTTTGTTCCGCCTTAAGGCGATTCACCAAGTTTAATTCGGTCCCCACAACCCAAGCCGTCCCAGCTGGTGCTTTGGAAACGGTTTGAATGATAAATTCCGTGGACCCTACAAGGTCCGCTTTATTGACCACATTCTCATGACATTCTGGATGTACGATGACTTGGATCCCGGGATACTGCTTCCTGAAATAGTCCACATGAGCCGGTTGAAACATTTGGTGGACACTACAATGGCCTTTCCACAGAATAAGTTTCGCTTGGCGAATAGCCGCCTCGGTGTTCCCCCCATTGTCCTTAAAGGGATCCCACACAATCATATCCTCTTGAGGAAAGCCCATCTTATTCGCAACATTTCGTCCTAAATGTTCATCAGGGAAGAAGAGAATCTTCTCTCTTCTCGACCACGCCCAATTCATCACCGCCTTGGCATTGGAAGAGGTGCAGGTAATCCCGCCATGTTCCCCACAAAATGCTTTGAGGTCCGCAGCCGAATTCACATACACGACAGGAGTCACGGCGTCTTCAACCGAGACAACCCGGGACAAAGAATCCCAACATTCATCAACCTGTTCAATGGCCGCCATATCCGCCATCGAACAACCTGCATTTAAATCTGGGAGTATTACCGTTTGATTTGAACGGCTCAGAATATCTGCTGTTTCAGCCATGAAATGCACACCGCAAAACACCACATGCGGAAATTCAGATCGGTCAGCCGCTAACTTGGAGAGCAACAGTGAATCCCCACGCAAATCCGCATGCACAATGACTTCATCGCGTTGATAGTTATGTCCCAACACAATCACCTGATTGCCCAGACTTTTCTTGGCCGCCACGATTCGGTCAAACAGTTCCTCAGCCGGACGATCTTGATAATCGGCAATGGGTAACTCGGTGATATCGGTGATAATTGAAGTGTTCACGCAATCTTCCTTTATGTCCAAACTGGTAGGGGTCAATAGTTCACTCATGGTATCCCGAATTTCATAAAAAGCAAGGAGTAGACTTTACATTGTATCAAATCAGTCACAGTTGAAAAAGGTGGAATGTTCCTCTGGCTTATTCCCTCTTCAATCACCGCAGGTCCTCTTGGCTCATTGACGAAGGTACAGGTTGAACGTTAGCATTGATTTTACAAGGCTAGGGGAGCGTTTTCGCTGAGATGTCCAAACCATATTGGACGACCCTCAAACCTGACCTGGATAATACCAGCGTAGGGAAGCGTCAAATCGACGATGAGAGTTTTCAGGCCGCATTCCCTACCGAATGTGGCTTTTTTTAATTCCCCCATAGAGACCTATCCATTGCCCTATAACCGGCCATCCTGAGAAAGGATCCTACCATGAGCACTCCACCAAGCGATCTGACCCTTTCGCCCAACAAGGAGGGCCTCTCTATCAAGGCAGACCATACTGCAACACCATCTTCAACCCTAACAACGGAACCCTTTCCAGCTTCACGCAAGGTATATGTGACAGGGTCCCATCCTAGTATTCGTGTGCCCATGCGGGAAATCACCTTAACTCCCACCCAAGGGCCGAATGGTGAGATTCCAACACCCAATCCACCAGTAACGGTCTATGATCCCTCCGGTCCCTATACGGACTCTGATGGGTCGATCAATGTTCGCAAAGGCCTGCATCCCTTGCGTCGAGAATGGGTTTTGGGTCGCAACGATGTTGAGGAACTTCCTGAAGTCAGCTCAATGTATGGTCGCAAACGCTCAACCGATAAGAGCCTGGATGCCATTCGTTTTGCATTGAGTCGCAAGCCGCTTCGTGCCAAATCTGGCATGAATGTGACGCAAATGCATTATGCGCGCAAAGGCATCGTAACGCCTGAAATGGAATTTATTGCCATTCGCGAGAATCAAACTCGGGACGATCAAGAAGCGTCGCTTCGAATGAACGGGCAAGCTCAAGGCGTCGTCCAACATCCTGGCCAATCCTGGGGCGCGGCAATTCCTTCTCGAATCACTCCGGAATTTGTGCGAGACGAAGTCGCGCGTGGTCGGGCTATTATCCCCTCAAACATCAATCACCCCGAAGTGGAGCCGATGATCATTGGGCGAAATTTTCTTGTGAAAATCAACGCCAACATCGGCAATTCAGCTGTCACCTCCTCGATAGAAGAAGAGGTCGAAAAGCTGATCTGGTCGATTCGATGGGGTTCTGATACCGTGATGGATCTCTCAACCGGAAAAAATATTCATGAGACCCGAGAATGGATTATTCGAAATTCTCCAGTCCCGATCGGTACCGTCCCCATCTATCAAGCATTGGAAAAGGTGGGCGGCAAGCCAGAAGAGCTAACCTGGGACATCTTTCGAGATACCCTGATTGAACAAGCCGAACAAGGTGTGGATTACTTTACGATCCACGCTGGCGTCCGCTTGGCTTATGTGCCATTGACGGCCCGTCGCATGACGGGAATTGTGTCACGCGGTGGATCCATTCACGCCAAATGGTGTCTGTCTCATCATCAAGAGAATTTCACCTATACGCATTTCGAAGAAATTTGTGAAATCATGAAGGCCTATGACGTCTCGTTTAGTCTGGGTGACGGACTTCGCCCCGGCTCGATTGCTGACGCCAACGATGCCGCTCAATTTGCCGAATTAGAGACTCTGGGAGAATTGACCAAGATCGCTTGGGAGCATGATGTACAGGTGATGATTGAAGGCCCAGGCCATGTTCCGATGCATATGATTAAAGAAAATATGGACAGGCAGCTCAGCACCTGCAAAGAAGCCCCTTTTTACACCTTGGGGCCTCTCACGACAGACATCGCACCTGGCTATGACCATATTACCTCAGGAATTGGCGCCGCGATGATCGGATGGTACGGCTGTGCGATGCTCTGTTACGTGACCCCCAAAGAACATCTGGGCTTACCCAATAAGGAAGATGTGAAAGACGGCGTGATTGCCTATAAGATTTCCGCACATGCCGCAGATCTCGCCAAAGGTCACCCAGGAGCACAAGCGCGTGATAATGCGTTATCTAAGGCGCGCTTTGAATTTCGTTGGGAAGATCAATTTAATTTATCTCTGGACCCAGAGACCGCTCGTGACTATCACGATGCCACACTCCCGGCCCAGGCTGCGAAAGGCGCACATTTTTGCTCCATGTGTGGTCCAAGTTTCTGCTCGATGAAAATCACCCAAGACGTGCGGGATTATGCAGCCCAAAAGCAAATTGAAGAAGATCAGGCCATTCAGATTGGGTTACAAGAAAAATCAGAAGAATTCCGAAAGGCCGGCAGCGAAATTTATTTATAAGACACTTCCTTAATGAGGAACCGATATGAGTCAGATAAAGATTGCTCCCCTGCGTGAGCGTGATGTCACCCGTCACATTGCTCGGGAATATTACAAAGAGTTTGATCAACTCATCGAAAGCGATGTCATCATTGTCGGAGCTGGCCCATCCGGGTTGTTATGTGCCCGAGACCTGGCTAACCAAGGCTTTAAGACCTTATTGATTGAACAAGGCTTAGCGCTCGGTGGAGGATTTTGGTCAGGTGGCTATCTCATGAACAAAGCCACCATCTGCGCACCAGCTGACTTGATCTTGGAAGAACTCGGTATTCCGCACAAACCCATTAAAGAATGCGATGGCATGACCATGGTTGACCCACCTCATGCCACCGCTCGGTTAATTGCGGCCGCCTATGAAGCGGGCGCCAAGGTGATGAATCTCACACGCGTATTGGACTTGATTGTGCGTGAAGCAGGAACGTTGGAAGGCGTCGTTGTCAATAATACCACCGCAGAGATGGCTGGGCATGACATTATCCATGTGGATCCTATCGCTCTCGAAAGCCGCATTGTCGTTGATGCCACAGGACACGATGCCGTGGTGGTCAATCTCCTGAATCGCCGCAACCTTCATGCAAAAGTTCCAGGAAATGGTGCAATGTGGATTGCCAAATCCGAAGCCCTCGTGGTGAAGAATACCCGTGAAATCTACCCTAATTGCTTTGTGACAGGTTTAGCGGTCGCTGCAGTAGATGGCTCGCCACGCATGGGGCCTGCATTTGGCTCCATGCTCCTCTCTGGCAGACGCGACGCAGAACTCGTTCGACAAAAACTTAAAGTAGAATAATGAGGGGTGCGCCCTCTTAGAAAAGTGCATAAACACACTATGGACATTCAAGATTTTATAGACCAGGGCGAGGGAAAAGAAGAAGACAAAATTGCAGCCTGGAATCTGTTTCAACAAGCCTATGAACTTCAAATGAAAGGGCAGCTGGAAGAAGCCGTCGATGTGTATAAACAATCCATCGACACGTTTCCAACTGCGGAAGCGCATACCTTTTTGGGTTGGACGTATAGTTTCATGGGGCAACTGAACGAAGCCATTGAAGAATGCCATCGAGCCATTCAACGGGACCCTGATTTTGGAAATCCCTACAACGATATTGGGGTTTACCTCATCGAATTGAATCAATTAGAAGAGGCTATCCCTTGGTTGGAAAAAGCCATGAAAGCCAAGCGCTACGAAAACCCAAACTTTCCTCATATGAATCTGGGCCGGGTGTACGAACGGCAAGGGGAATGGGACCAAGCAGTTGAGTCCTACAAAAAATCCTTGGCCTTGAATCCAGAATATAAGTCCGCGAAACAAGCGCTCATGCGCATTCTCACATTAATGAATTAACCATCTCATAAGGCTCTATCCATGAACGATACGAAAACCATTCTTGTTGCCGTGAGTGATATTTTTTTCTATACCAAAATTCGTGATGCATTTAAGCCGGCAGGCTATAAGCTTGAGCGACTTCGCAATACTGAGGATTGGCAGGAAAAAGTCCTTCAAAGTCAGCCCGTAGGCGTGATTGTCAATATGAACGACGACCGTTTGAATACTCCCGACATCTTGAAAGCACTTAAAGCCTCTCCTCAGACAGAATCACTTCCTGTATTGGCCTTTGCTAATCATGAAGAAGTCGGGTCGTGGAAGCTGGCTAAAGAACTTGGAATTCAAAAAGTGGTTTCCCGCAATGAGTTCTCAGCACGCACTCTGGCCTTATTTGAGGAAGTCACATCCTCAACCGCCTCATGAATACCTTACCTCTTCACAGTCAGCATGAATCGCTGGGAGCCACGTTTCAGTCTCAAGGCGACTGGGAAATTCCCATTCACTATGGCAACTCTCAATCAGAATATGAGGCTCTGCACACCACGGCTGGCCTGGCAGACTTATCATCTCGAGGAAGCGTAATTGTCAGGGGCGATGATCGGATCACCTGGCTACAGAGTATTATCAGCCAGGACATTCTGCCGCTCCAAACGGGACAAGGCCAATATTCAACCTTCATGGACCATAAGGGCAAAATGTTGTCCTACTTTCGAGTGTTTATTCGCCCGGAGGAAGTGGTGATCGAAGATGTCGGTGAAGTGGGCGAACAAACGTATGCCGCTCTCAGGAAATTTCTTCTCTATGGAACAAAAGCCAAAATGTCCAAAGGCATCGAGAGCCAAGGACTCCTTCTTCTCAGTGGACCGAAAGCCGCAGGAACTCTGAAAGAAGCCTTGGGAGTCGAAGTAGAAAATCTTCCTGCCCTGCAATCAATTTCTTTTTCCTTTGAAGGGACACACGGCTTTATCGTGCGAACCGAAGAAACCGGGATGGTCGACTTTGAACTGTTTGTCCCTCTGGAAGTTCTTCCAGCTCTTTGGACTCATCTATTGAAAATAGGAGGGCCTCTCGGACTCCAACCAATTGGGAAAGCCACACTTGAAACGGCTCGAATTGAAGCCGGCTTGCCTCGACTGGGGCCGGATATCAATGACCGGATCGTGCCTCCAGAAGCAAACTTGGAAGGAATCGCCTTTAGCCTGTCAAAGGGGTGTTACCCAGGGCAGGAGGTTGTCGCCAGGATGGATACCTACGGATCCGTCAAACGCCGGCTGGTGGGACTAGTTATCGAAGGAACAGAAAAAGACCTACCGGAGGCCGGAGCCAAACTATTTTCTGGAACACGAGAAGTCGGATGGGTATCGAGTTCTACCTTCTCTCTTCTACTCCAAAAACCCATTGCGTTAGGATTTCCGTTGAGAGATTTTACCCCACCTGCCACTCAGTTAGAAGTGGAAATCCAAGGCAAGAAATTTTCTGCATCTGTGAGTGCTCTGCCCTTCACCCCACACACATAGGCTTTCAGAGATTCAGCAGAAGCTTGAACACCTAGACTTCCATTTAAGAAGCTTTTTCAGGATGTCGGCCTTGTGAAATCTTATCCGCAATTGCCAGAACAGGTTCCCGTTGATCGTCGCTAAGTGCCAATAAAATATGGGCTTCGTCTCCATGCATGAGCCGTAGACTCAGAAACATATCCTGGGTGCGATTTTCTTTATTGTCCCACGTCCCATCAATCAACTGGATTTTATCGAGATCACAACAGGAAAACACATCATACCGAAAATAGGAATCACCAATAACCATATCGAACACGACATTTCCACTGGTCATGACAATGGCATTAAATCGGCCCTGATCTTCGTAGCCTTCCGGAAGGAATTTATTGATATGGAGCAATTCAATCTTTCGTCCGGACAGGGCTCGTTCCATTTTTCCTTCTAAAGCCACATAATCAACTTGAAGGGGCTTTTCATCTTCATCAGTGGCGGCCAGGGCGGCATCTCTTGTTTTTTCAAACACATCTTTAGCTGTCAACACAAAACACTCTCCTTTGCTGAAGGGCACAATAAATAAATGTTGGAATCAATTCCATAGAAACAGGGAACCTACGATACCCGCCTTTTGCGTGAGAACGCAAGGGAACCAAACGGCACTCATTTTTTTTCATAGAAGAGCGAGAACACAAGGTCCTCTGACACCAGAATGATTGCCTTGGGACCCATCAGTTCGGCATACTCTTGAAACCCGCTACCGTTAGCCTTACTAAGGAGATTTGAATGATGAATGCCGAATCCTGTTTAGTTGGTGGATGCACTGAAGCCATCTATGCCCCTGCTGGAACTCAGTCGTTATGCAAAGAGCATTTTTTACAGTTTCTTATGTGGCGCAAAAAAAAGGGCGGGCTCGGCATGTTCAAGAAATACAGTGCCATGACCATGGATGAACGTGATTCCATTGTTGAAGAATGGGGTCATACGTTTCTCAGTACCGCTCAATCCTAACCCTATCTATCATTTACTCCATAAGGGGAGAACCATGATGATGGATAATTTTCCATTCGTCTCCAATCCGCTCAAATAGGTTAGTCGCGACGACCCGACTATTCTGAGGGGACTCTCCCACTCTACTGGCGATATTCTCCGTGCAAATCACCCAAGCAATGTCAGCCGCGACTTGAACCTGCAATTCGGTTAATTCAAATTCCATAGAAAAGGTATTATTAAAAATAACGACCCAGGAATCTCTTACGGCCGGCCACCCGACTCGAATACTCCACCCTGGATGGATGCAAGTCACGTATTCCTGATGTGCCCAAATCGAATCCATCAGCCCCACATCTAAACTTTCAAATGCGTGATAAAACAATTCATTAACACGCGTCACTTCTTCGATTCGTTCCTTCAACATAGTACTCTCTCTTTCTCTCAGACACTCCTTCTAATATAACTTTTCTTATATCTGTCTGCCTTGTGCTCGTCGATTCACTAACCATACACCCAACAGAATCAATCCTATACCACTGATTTCCCTCAAGCCAACTGTTTCCCCCAAAATCACGAGAGAAAAAAACAGCGCAGAAACCGGAACCAGATTTCCAAAAATGCCGGCGCGAGATGGCCCTACCCCATCAACCCCAAACAACCATGCCTGTTGACCCAACGCTGTCGCAAACACCATAACATACACTAAGGCCACCCAACCCGATAGCGGAACGGTGTCGACACCTGCCACAAGCATTTTGTTATTCACTGCGAGCAAAGGAATTTCAAACAGTAATGACATCATCAGGGTCGTCCATGTCACAGTCAGAGGGGAGAATCGATCCATGGTCCGTCGACAACCAATTGTATAGAGGGCCCAGCTTACCAAACCAGAGAGGACCAATGCCCCTCCCAATACAGGGTTGGAGCCGACGCCCACCATCCCGCTCTGTCCCGTGACTACCACCACCCCAACAAAGGAAACCAAACACCCCTGCCAGATTACCCGCAGTGGAACATCTTTTAAGATCAATGAAGACAGGAACGCCGTAATGGCTGGACTTGCTCCAATAATGACACCTGCCGCTCCAGCCCCAATAAATTGCAAGCCAAATAATACCAAGAGATGATTGCCTAAGACGCCCAATCCCAACAATCCAAACATTCCCCAATCGTTTTTTGAAAATCTACCCCCTCCTTCTTTCCATATCCACAAGGGAACCAAAATCGCTAGGGCCCCAAGACCACGAAACACCGAAGTCTCCACTGGAGAAAAAGGTCCTAAGGCCACTTTTTGCGCAACCACAGACCCTCCCCACACCATCGCTGCCGTAGTCAAAGCGCTATAGGCGGAAACAACCGAAGGTTTAGGATAAGCTTTCATAGCTGGAGAGCGATAGAAAAATGACAAATACTCAGGAAAGAGAGATACGCCTTAGCTTCTAGGTCGATCTCCGTTTATATTGAATGAGTTCAAGATTATAGTGAAGACCAACCATCAATTCACCAATTTCATATCTATTGCCTATTTAAATGGACACCATCTCCCTTGCTAAAACCCACCGGCCCAAATGGCTTATCTGATAGGTCTTCTGTCCGGTTGACGCAATTAAAATTCAGTCGCTACAATAATTTTCTGTATCGCGTGTTATGGGTCATCTCTCAAGTAGCTTGAGGTGATCCCCTTGAGAATCGTTGTTCCGTCTAACCTTAATCCAATTGACGATACTTTTCATTTGTCTGTGAAGGAGGAATTATGTCGTTACTGATCACCGAAGAATGCATTAATTGTGGTGCGTGTCTCCCGGAATGTCCCAATGAGGCCATTTTCGAAACCCGCAGCGCTGCTGAAGAACTCAACCATAAGGTTGGGGAAGGCCAAGGAGATGGTGATACTGTGTACGTCATTACTTATGAACGATGTACGGAATGCGTTGGCCATTTTGATGAACCGCAATGTGCCGCCGTTTGCCCAGTTGATGACTGCTGCATTCCCGATCCAGAAGTCCCTGAGACGACAGATGTCCTTTTGGATAAAGCCAAGCAACTCAATCCTGACAAAGAAATCGACCCAGAAAAAGTATGGAGCGGCGTTAGGAATTGATTCCCTCTTTTCTGCTCAGTTGATCCAATAAAAAAAGCCCCTTCCTGTAACGCGGGAAGGGGCTTTTTCTTTTCCTCTATATTGTTGTCTTAGCGAGGGAGCATCTGGCTCACTCAAACTTTTTATCCTACCTCTTGTAAGTCATGCAGACGAACCGAGATTAACTTGGAGACTCCAGGCTCCTCCATCGTCACTCCAAATAAGGAGTTAGCAACCTCCATTGTTCGCTTATTATGTGTAATCACAATAAATTGGGAGCGATCAGCCATTTGCCGCAAAAATTGCCCGAACCGTACCACATTGGTTTCATCCAACGGGGCATCAACCTCATCCAACACGCAAAAAGGAGACGGGCGTACCAAAAAGCTCGCAAATAACAGCGCCATGACCGTCATCGTTTTTTCCCCACCAGAGAGCATGCTAAGACTTTTTAAGCGTTTGCCAGGCGGTTGGGCCACAATTTCAACCCCTGGTTCTTGCTTGAATGCTTTAGATTCTTTTCCATCATGAGAATCTTGTGAGGCGTCTGCGGACTCTGAATCCTCTGAGGCATTCGCAGATTCGTCAACCAAAACTAACTCCGCCCGTCCCCCAGCGAATAAAGCGGAAAACACTTCATTGAATTTCACTTGCAATTCTTTGAACGTTTCAGCAAATAATTTATTGGTGGTTTGATTCAAACGTTGAATAATTTCTTGAAGTGATTGAATCGACCCAGCCAAATCTTCTTCCTGTGCCAACAAAAATTGATAGCGTTCTTCTAATTGCACATGTTCATCAATCGCTGCCAAATTAATTGGTCCGATCCGTTCAAGTTTTTTCCGAATACGTTGCAAGTGCTCTCGCCATTGATCAGGGTCCTCGACCTCTTCGCTCAAATCTTGTCCGTCATTCTCTTCCATACCCTGACTCTGAGAAACCTTCAAGTCATCGGTGGATATTTCATACGTCACGGTCAGAGTTTCTTCCACCGCCTGAAGTTTTGTTCGCACTTCAGCCAAATGTCCTTCAATGGGTCCCCGGGATTTGAAAATCTGTGCAAGGGCGTCTCGGGCCCGCCCGATTAAGGAATCCAAGCGCTGGACCTCTTGCAGAAATTCCGCATGCCGATTCTGAAGATCCCGTAATTGTTCACCCTTTAATTCTTTTTGACCAGCCAACGATTCAACTCTTTCTTCATTCTTGAGGCGTTTCTCTTGGCTTGTCCGACTTTGTAGGAAGAGCTGCTCCAATTGCTGATCAATTTCTTGAATACGAATTTTCCGATTTTCCTCTTCACGCTCTAATCTTTCTCGATTACTCTCTTCATGGCCACATTGCGCATTCAATGTGTGATAATTCATCCTGATATCATTGAGGCGAAGGGTTAAGTCTGCTTGTTCTTGATCTAACTCATGAAGAGAATCTTGTGACTGGCCAAGTATGCCATTTTCTTCCATGCGACGATGTTCAAGATTCTCAAGTTGATTGCTCGCGTCCAGTTCTTCGGCCTGCATTCGTCGGAACTCAGCTTCTTCCATCTCGCGTTCTTGTTGAAGGATCTCCAAACGACGCAACAGATCAGGCAGAGCCTGCCCTTTGGACATCTCTTCTTTTTGAACGGAAAACACATGCAGCTCTTTTTCGCGAATAGCTGAATTGGCGATTTCAAATTGAACCGACACCTTTTCAATATCCTGACACAGGGCTTTGCGTGTCTCTTGTACGTTCTTGAATTCAACCTGGAGTGCGTTAAGTTTATCCTCTAATGTCAGAATTTCTCTCCGCCGACGTAACAGACCGCCGGTTTCCCGGCTTGACCCTCCGCTGATCACTCCGAGAGAAGACACCATCTCTCCGTTCAATGTCACCAAACATGGGCCATCCCCTTGAAACCACTCGTGTTTGTCCATTAACGCCAACGCACCTGCTAAAGATTCAACAATAACGGTATCTTGCAATAAGCCATCCACAATCGGTCGCAAATCAGCTGGAGCCTGCACAAAGGTTCGTGCCAATCCTTTTACCGCAGAATCGTGTTCTAATAAGGCCCACCAGTGAAGAACAGAAGCAGCACCATGGCGAGGACCTTGTAACGGAAGGAAACAGCCTTTACCTAAGTGATGTCGTTGAAATTGGGCAATTGATTCTTGGGCCTCTTCAGGTGAATGAACAATCCAGGCCTGTAGATGTTCACCAAGAGCCGCCTCCACAGCTTGCTCAACATCTTCGTCAACCTCGATACGTTCCGCTAGTGCGGCTTGTATCGACGAACACTGTTCTCGAATAGACACTTCAGCACCTTCTCCGTCGTGCCCATATCCTAATTCCTCACGAAAGATGCTTTGAAGGGCCCTGAGCTCGGATTCTGTACCAGCAGTCTGTGTTTGGATTTCCAGGATTTTATTATCAAGCTCTTCACGAGTTTCACGATGGCTTTGCAAACTGGCCTCTAATTGCTCTTGATGCGTTCGTAATTCTCTTAATTGGCCTTCCAAGGTCGACCGTTGCTCTTGAAGTGATTGTTGCTCACTTTGCAGTGTCGTGTGATGGTTCTGAGATTGCATTAGTTCAGCTGCCAGACGTTCCACCCTACGCCCGATCGTACTCTGCCCTTCTCCAAGACTTCGAAGGCGATTCTCCACATTGGTCTTTTCCACCGCTACGGCCAAAATAGCTTCCCGCCCTTGATCCACCTTCTCCTGTATTTCTCGACGACGAGCGGTCACAACAGCCATGCTCTCTTCCCCTTCACTCATGGACGTCGCAAGTACTTCAATTTCACAGCGCGTCTGCTCCAACCGCACCCGAAGGGCTTCCAGCATATCCACGACCTCTTGACCATTTTCCTGAAGCCGCGTTCGTTCCTCCATGATCTGCTCATGTTGTTGCTCATATTGCTCTAACCGATTGCGTTCGATCTGAATTTCGGTAAACGCTTGAGACATGCGTTGTTCAATCTCTCGAAATTCATTTTGGGCCTGCTTCAGAGATTCGTTCATGGCCGTCAATTCAAACTGTACCTGTTGCTGCTCAGCCACAAGACGAACTTCTTCTGCCACAGAGGCAGTCTCACGATTTTCAGAATCCTGCAATTCTTTCTCAACCTCACGGTGTTCTCGAAAAAACCGCAGAAAATCTCTTGTCAACAACCGAACCTCAAGATCCCGTGCTTCCTGGAGCAAGGATTGGTATTCCTCTGCCTGTTTGGCCTGTCGTGTAAGAACACGAAGTTGTTGATGAACTTCTCCTAAAATATCTCGAACCCGCAAAAGATTATTTTCAGTGCTCTGTAATTTTCGTAACGCCTCAGCTTTTTGCTTTTTATAGCGAATGATGCCCGCCGTTCCCTCAATAAACTCCCGGCGTTCCTGCGGTGAGGCACTCAACAATTGTTCAATATTGCCCTGCTCGATAACAGACTGCCCTCGCGTTCCCGCCCGTGCATTCCACAGAAACCCACGAATATCTTTAAGACGGCAAGCGATCTTATTAAAATAATACTCACTCTCCCCATCACGGTAGAGGCGACGGGTGATCATGATATCCGTCGTTTGCTCCAACCCTTCTACTAATGCGGAAACTGGCTCCAATTCTTGGTGTGTGACATCAGAAAAAACAAGTGAGGCCTCAACCATGCCCATCGGCTTGCGCTGCTCGGTGCCATTAAAAATGACATCTTCCATTCGCTCGCTTCGCAGGCTCTTCACGCTTTGCTCACCCATCGCCCATAAAATGGCATCCACAATATTACTCTTGCCAGTGCCATTCGGCCCAACCACTGCTGTGATGCCATCAGGAAAGTCTATCTTGGTTTCCGCAAAGGACTTAAACCCATTCACCACTAGGGTACGTAGATTCATACTCCCTCCAGGACGTGGGTAATTACGTGATTCTCAATTTTCACTGGGAAGACTCTAAATCTGTACCATAAGAAGCCGTAAAAATCAAAGAAATCCACAAAATACTGTGGGTAGCTATGGGGGGCTATCCCATATCTAGGTAATAGCTATAACACAGAAATCGGAATGTTCGCTTTTCTGAAAAGTACTGAAGGAAAAACTCAGAAAGACGGGTTCTGCATCCTGCAATGAAGAAAAAACACCTAAAACAAAAATTATTTTGACCTATTAGCCATCAATAATTCCTTCGGAAGAAGGAATTCTACATCTTCTTCGACGACGGTCAGTTCCTCAACACTATCAGCCCCTTGCTCTTTTAAGAATTTAATGAGTTGTGAGACAAGCACCTCGGGAGCTGAGGCCCCAGCCGCAATACCTACAGCATTCGCCCCTTCCAGCCACGAAAGTTGAATGTCTTGATAAGAATCGATCAAATAGGAGGTAATACCACATCGCTCACCCAATTCCCGTAATCGATTGGAATTGGAACTATTCGGAGACCCAATCACGAGAATCACATCAACAAAACGGGCCAACTCTTTGACCGCATTTTGGCGGTTTTGCGTGGCATAACAAATATCTTCTTGGTGGGGACCTTTAATACCGGGGAACCGCTGATGCAGCGCTGCAACAATATCCCGACATTCATCCACACTCAATGTCGTTTGTGTCACATACGATAAATGTAGAGGATTTTCCACGACCAAAGTTTCTACATCTTCCACAGAAGATACTAAATGAAATTTATCCGGCACCTGCCCAAGTGTCCCCACCACCTCTGGATGACCTGCATGACCAATGAGGATTAACTCATACGTATTGGTATAATCCCGATTGACTTCATTATGTACCTTAATCACCAAGGGACACGTCGCATCAATGACCTTAAGATTCCGTCGCTTGGCTTCTTCCCAAACGGCTTTGGCCACCCCATGGGCACTGAAGATGACAATAGCTCCATCTGGAACCTCATTTAGTTCTTCAACAAAGATTGCCCCTTTTCCCCTAAGAGATTCCACGACATGCCGGCTATGCACAATTTCGTGCCGGACATAAATGGGTGCACCGTAGGTTTTCAGGGATAAATCGACGATTTCTATGGCCCGGTCTACACCGGCACAAAAACCTCTCGGATTGGCTAAATATATTTTCAAGGCACAGCTCCTTCCCTAGTTAATGTCGTTGAACGAGATACTTTAGCATGACATGAAAGGGCAATCTATCATTCCAACCATCAAATCTGAACACCATATTACTGATGCGAATTCCGATATACGTTAGAAGATAACCCATTCATCAATGTTCAACCCCATCGAATCAAGGCCGTTCCCCAGGTCAACCCGCCGCCAAAAGCACCTAGCAGAATTTGACTCCCCTCCTTTAAACGCTGATGACGATTGGCAAAATCCAGGGCCATTGGCAATGATGCCGAGGAAGTATTGCCCACGTCTTCCATGATGGCCACACATCGGTCAGAGGAAATCTTAAGAGTTCGGCACAAATGTGTGATCATTCGAGCATTGGCTTGATGAAAGATAACCTGATCCAAATCAGAAATCTCCCACTTTTCTTCTTTTACATGCTCACGTATGGCTTGGCGTAATTGTCTGATGGCAATCCGGAATAACTTCGACCCTTGAATTCGCAGGGTATGCGACCGATTGTCCAGGACAGCTTGAGATAACGGCTGACGAGAGCCGCCACCGGCAACCTTGACTAAATCATGATATTGCCCATCGGCATTGAGCCGAATGCTCACGATACCCTGGTCAGGGTTAGTTGATCGCTCCAGAATAGCAGCGCCTGCCCCATCTCCAAATAAGATGGCCGTGCTGAGATCATGACGATCCAACGTGCGTGATTTTACTTCGGAAGCCACAATTAAACATCGCTTGAATTGCCCTGCCCGAAGAAAACAATCTGCCATCGACAGCCCATAGAGAAATCCCGAACAGGAAGCCGAACAGTCAAACGCAGGGATCCCTGAAATTCCCAAACGAGCCTGGAGTAAACAGGCGGTAGAAGGAAACGCCATATCCGGCGAGGTGGTGGAGACAATAATCGCGTCAAGGTCATTGGGGGTTAATTTGGCCCGATCTAACGCTTGCCTAGAAGCCTGTTCAGCTAACAAAGAACAATCTTCTTGCGATTCAGCCCAGTACCGCGTCCGAATCCCCGACACCCGAAAAATATACGACGGGTCTCTTCGCAAAAAACTGGCCACTTCCTGATTCTCAACCCGTCGAGCCGGAAGAGCTGAACCGGTTCCGCTAATTTTGGATAATGCCTGAGACATGTGCGTACCCACATTAAGAATTGGACAAACGAATGATTGTCCAATAAGCTACAAAAGAAACTGTGGTAAAGATGAGACTATCTTGCGTCGACAGAATGATGCAAATTTATGAAACTTAAGACTTTCCACACTTGGTCCAAATCTTGTATAACTAACCTTAGTAACCTATAAGATTCAATCTCAAACCAATCCGCAATCAATTAGATCCAAGCTCCACACATACTCGAATATGTCTTACCTGCGGAACATTGCACATAGCGTACATGCTCCCTGGCTCCTCGTTCTGAGCATGATCCTATTCTTAGCTGGATGTTCGTCCACACCTGATTCAACGGATACTTCTTCACAAAACCCTTCTTCCACCGACGACCAAGTTTTTGTCTCGTCCACCGACGAACAAATTTTTGTCGGCGATTCAATCGAAATGAGTTACGACCCCAATGTGATTATGAAACGGGCCGAATCATTTTTTGAAAAGGAATCCTATGCGGAAGCCATTGTTGAATACAAACACTTCCTGGACCTCCATCAGAATCATACCCTAGCCCCCTACGCCCAATACAAAATCGGCGTAAGCCATTACAAACAATTTCGAACCGTCGACCGAGACCCTGCGCCACTGAATAAAGCCATCTCAGGATTCGAAAGATTGCTTAAAGAATATCCGGCAAGTCGTTATGAAGCAGAAGCTAAAGAAAC
>Ga0265303_10000687_pt1 | contig 19636 bp, 18 predicted proteins | sample Helome_2_FD_192494 | JGI IMG/M metagenome (GOLD analysis project Ga0265303, IMG submission 192494) | Marine sediment microbial communities from subtidal zone of North Sea - Hel_20160317 (Illumina Assembly) | ecosystem: Environmental > Aquatic > Marine > Subtidal zone > Sediment ... | reverse complement strand
CTTTGGCCAACTTCGATGCGACGCAATTGATCGACGGTAATTTCTTCACGCAAGCTGCGGCGAAATTGCGCGTATTCGATGCCGTCCTGCGCGAGCAGAGCAGGCATGTCTTCAAAGCGTCCGCCATTTTGTTCAGCGATACGCCGGATTGAATCATTGAGCGCTGCATCCGAAATTTGCAGGCCGATTCGATCGGCCCGTTGCAGCTGAATTTCGGTCAGTATGAGCCGTTCGAGTACCTGCTCTTCGAGCACCGCTGCAGGCGGCAGGGGAATGCTCTGATCTTCGGCGCGCTGGAGAATGGCATTCATTTGCTCATTGAACTGGCTTTTGAGCACCACGCCCTCATTCACGATCGCGGCCACGCCGTCCAAGAAATCACCGCTTTCGGAGAGCTCATCGGCCACCACGACGGGCGCGGCTACCAGCGCCGCAACAGCGCATAAGTTATTAATTTTTAACAAAATTTACTACCGGAGGTCTGCAGAATAGCCAAGAATACCACGTTCAAGCAAATTGTCAGCGGCCGTGCCGACGCTCGTCATTCCTTTCAGTACCAATTGCAGACCAAGCGACGAATCGCGAGTTCCGTCGCGGGTAGAAATATGCCGGCGCGATACCAGTCTAAGGCCCCAGCAACAGCTCTCGTACTCGAGCCCGAAAAGCTGTTCCAGTACTTCTTCATCGCGGAAAGAAAAATTGTAGCGTCCGACGAAGTTCCACTGTTTGCTGACCGGCCAGGACCAGGACAAATCACCTTGTTCCAATGAGTCGCGTCGATACCGATAAGCGAGATTCAGTATTTTCTGTTTGTCAGGGCGATATTGCAGCCGGGCTTCAGACTTGGTTGTGCGAATTTCACCGGTACCCCACTGGTGCCCAAGATCGAAGTTCAAGTTTTTCCAGAGCAGGAACCCGACTTGCGCGATGTAGTCCGACTCCTCAAGCGTCGAAATGGAGGTGCCCGGTAAAGTCACAGTACGGTCGCCGAAGTAGCGGGTCTGGCCAAGCGTTGCGGTCATCAATTCGCGACCCGACGACACGTCGAGAATTCGCGACGTAACACCAACGCTGAGCTGGTCCGTATCGCCAATACGGTCGACCCCGAGAAAGCGATTTTCGCGAAACAGCTGCACGAGGCTGATATCCGGTGCGATCGTATCGAAGACGGGTAGATCATCCTGGTCGCGGAAAGGAATGCTGACGTAAAGCAGTCGCGGTTCGATCGTCTGAATTCGATCGAAACTGCTGATCGATCGTTCGAACACCGCACCAGCATCCAGGCTTGCAATTGGTACGGTGCGAGTCGGACTGTCGGCAGAACCGGGCGTGGTGTTGCTGAGCGCATACCGCGTGTGGTCAAGAGAAACCGCCGGGACCATGAACCAGCCCGGCTTTTCGATCGGTAATTCTATACTCGGTGCCGCATTCAATCGCCAACCTGTAACCCCAACGTCACGGTCGAAGTTCACGACCTCGCCGTCAATGCCAACGCGCAAGAACTTGAGAGGCCAGGTGCCACTGGCCAGAAGCTGAGGGACGCGCCGGTAGGGTTCGTCGGCCGGTAGAATCGCATCGTCAATTGTCTGATAGTCCTGCACCTGTGCAAACAGAGAAACATGATCCGTGACGTAGTCGAATCGCAGGCTGCGATTCAATTCCGTGAGGCTTGAGGCACTAAGACTGCCGCCCAGGTCTTCAAAGTATTGGCTGTCTGAAACTTCCCGGTATTCGAATTGATTGCGCCACCCACTTTCAAACAGTGTGCGGTGCTGGACGGAAATATGGAGACGCGAATCGTTGAGTACGCTGTCGTTCGACAGGTAGTCGGCCGCAACGACGCCGTCATTGCGCTCGGTCAGGTAACGAAATTGTGTTTCCAGTTGCAAACCGCGATCCGTCAGCAATCGCGGTGTTATCGTCGCGTCGTAATTGGGAGCAATGTTCCAGTAATACGGCATACTAATCTCGTTGCCACTTCGACCGGCACTGCCAATCCTCGGACTCAACACACCTGATTTTCGTGCGTCGCCGATCGGGAACGACAGGTAAGGCGAATACAGGATGGGTACACCCTTGAATTGCAACCGCACACCTTTCGCTGTGCCGACGCCCGCGACGGTATCCAGCTTTATCGATTTGCCGTGCAGCAACCAGTCCTCCGAGCCCGCAGGACAGGTCGTGTATTCGACGCCGTCGAGTACCAGGGTGCCGTCCTGATTGATTTCGAGTGCGGCGGCCGCGCCGCGCCCGTTATCACCTCCGAGCGAGAATTCGGCTGTCTCAAAACGGATGCGGCCGCTTTGGTAGGAAAATTCGGCGGAGTCGCTGATTACCTGGGAGCCGGGGTCTTCATAGCGGACGCCGCCTTCCAGGAAAACGGCTTGTTGGACAGGGTCATAGCGGGCGGTCTCCGCGCCCGCCAGCTTGTCACCGCTTTGCAGCCGCACGCCGCCACTCATTCTGGCCGTTAGCTCTTCGCCGATTTGCGCCTCAACCTGGCCGGCCTCGAAGATGACGGTATCCGGGTTGTCGAGCGGGATAGCGGACAAGGTCGGATCAACCGTCAGCGGTTCTCCCAGCGGGCTGCGACAGGCAAGCGGATCCGCTCCGTACACGTGGGTCGCGGAAAGCAGGCAGCAGGCAAAAATCAGCGGTTTCGCGGACAAGTTGGTCGTCAGTTCAGGTTGGGGACGAATCGGATACGGCCTGGATGTTAGCGTGCATTACGTATGTTACCTTCGCATAGTTTTCGAGGTGCTTCAACGCGTTACGGAGAACACAGATCACCATCCCGGATGCCACTGTCGATGCACGCCTGGCTGCGATGAAAAACTGGGTCGATAGCATCGATGCGGTTGCGGGCAGTCGTCCGACACCAGCATCCGGTGATGCCAGTTTTCGCCGCTACTTTCGACTGCAGGTCGGCGCAAAAAATTTCATCGTTATGGACGCGCCGCCCGAACAGGAAGACTGCATGCCATTCCTGCGCGTTTCGGGCTACCTGGACGTTATGAAACTGAACGCGCCCCAAGTCCTTGCAGCGGATCTCGACGACGGGTTCTTGCTCCTTAGCGATCTCGGTACGCGGCTGTTCCTGGATGAACTGCAGCAGCATCCGGATCGTGCGGGAACGTTGTACTCGGACGCCATAGCGGCGCTACTCACAATGCAGCGCCATGGTGTCGCTTACCAGTCGTTGCTGCCTCCATACGATGACAAACTGTTGCGATCCGAGCTGGCGCTGTTTCACGACTGGCTGTGTGGCGAACATCTTGGCTTGTCAATGAGCGAGTCGGATGAGCGCGCCTGGCAAACCTGCTGCGACCTGTTAGCTGAGAACGCACTCGATCAACCGCAAGTTTTCGTACATCGCGACTATCACTCCCGAAACCTGATGGTCATGGACGATGACAATCCCGGCATTCTCGATTTTCAGGACGCGGTTGAAGGGCCGTTGACCTACGACATCGTATCGCTACTCAAGGATTGCTACGTGCGATGGCCGAGAGAGCAGGTGAGACAGTGGGCTTTGCAATTTTATCGCGGGCTGGATCAGTCGCTTCGAGAACAGGTCGACGAAATTCAGTTCCGTCGTTACTTTGAACTCATGGGCGTGCAGCGTCATGTCAAAGCTGCCGGGATTTTTGCGCGACTCAGTCACCGCGATGGCAAATCAGCTTATCTCGCTGATATTCCAAGGACCTTGGCTTACATTGTCGAGCTTGGCCCGGACTACGAAGAGCTGCAGTTTCTCATTGACCTGATCGAGACGCGTGTGTTGCCAGCGATGCGAGACGAGGAATGATAGCCATGATCCTCGCGGCGGGACGCGGTGAGCGCCTGCGTCCGCTAACCGACGAAATTCCCAAGGCGCTGGTCGAGGTTCGCGGGCGCAGTTTGCTGGAGCGACACCTCGCCAGTATTCGTGATGCCGGTATTCGAACCGTGGTCATTAATCTCGGTTGGTTTGGCGAGAAAATTGTCGAGCGTGTCGGGTCCGGAAAACGCTATGGCCTTGAGGTCATATACAGCCCTGAGGGCGACGACGTACTTGAGACCGGTGGCGGCATCCACAAAGCGTTGCCGATGCTGGGCTGCGACCCGTTTCTCGTAATCAATGCCGACGTATTCACGGACATGCCTGTTCCCGACGCGAACGTCGCCGCTGACCATCTGGGTCATCTCGTCATGGTGCCAACGCCGGACTATCGTGACCGCGGCGATTTTGAGTTGCGCGACGGACTGGTTCGTAATGACGATGCGCCGACACTGACGTTTAGCGGTGTTGCGATTTACAAACGAGAGCTCTTCGACGGCTGCGAGGCAGGCCGATTTCCGCTGGCGCCGATACTGCGCGAGGCAGCCGATGCCGCGCAATTGTCGGGCGAGTTGTATAAAGGCAGGTGGGCGGACGTAGGCACGCCTGAACGCCTGAGCGCAATTACGCGCTAGCTACTGCGGTCGGCAATTTGTCCGCGACGCGGACAGTAGCAGCACTTTCGAATCCAAGATGGCGCAAAAAGTGCGGCAATAGCTGCGGCCAGGCGCTCTCCAAATCGAGATCGATGCCCAGTCTCCTGAAGTCAGTCATCTGGAGCTCCGCAAAGCCGCATGGATTAATGCGCGAGAATGGCTCGAGGTCGACATCGATGTTTAGCGCCATGCCGTGAAAACTGCAGCCCCTGCGTATCCGGAGGCCGATACTCGCGAGCTTGTCACCATCGACATAGACGCCGGGCGCATCCGCGCGGCTTGCGGCCGCGACGCCGAAATCGGCCGCGAGGTCGACAACACTCTGTTCCAGTGCCGTCACCAAGGTACGCACGCCCTTGTTGCTGCGGCGCAAGTCGAGTAGCGGATAAATCATAAGCTGGCCGGGTCCGTGAAACGTCACCTGGCCGCCGCGGTCAATTTGCACCACGGGAATGTCGCCGGGTGCGAGCAAATGGTCTTCGCTGGCATTGATGCCCATCGTAAATACCGGCGGGTGTTCCGTGAACCAGATTTCATCGGGAGTAGATTCTGCGCGCGTATCCGTGAAGCGTTGCATCGCCTGCCATAATGGCACGTAGTCTTGCCGTCCGAGTTCGCGGATGGCTATCGGTTGCTCGACGATGCTGTTCACAACGCCATCAACACATCTTCTTGCGAAGACACGTCATTGTAAATGTCATCGAGCTGTTGCTGGCTTGTAGCACGAATGGTGACCGTCACAGAAACGAAACGGCCGTTGCGACTGAGCGACGTTTGCACAGCGCTGTCATCCACGGCGCCCGCGTGATTTTCCACGAGATCGCGCGCCAGCTGCCGAAACGCCGGCGCGTCTCGCCCCATCATCTTGATAGGAAAGTCGCAGGGGAACTCAAGGACCGACTCTTCGGACATCGCTATTCGAACCAGAGGCTGACACTGTCCCGCGCGCGTTGCCAGAGTGATCCCATCGGGTTGTCATCCAGGGCGCGCAACGGTGCGGTCAGCAACTCCTCGTCGCCGAGCCGAATCTTCAGTTCGGCCACTGTTTGACCCGCGGATATCGGCGCCTCGAGAATCGCCGGAATGTCGAGCGTCGAATCCAGTTGGTCGTAGGCGCCGCGGCGAACTGTGATGTAGAGGTCATCCAGCACGCCAAGTCGCGAGATCTCTTTTTCGGACTTCCATATTCGGGCGGTTGCAACTTCATCGCCGGCACTGAACAAAAGTCGAGTCTCAAAAAAACGAAAGCCGTAGTTGAGTAATGCCTGGCTTCCGTCAGTACGCGCCTTGGTGCTCGATGTGCCGAGCACGACCGAAATAACACGCATGTCGTCGCGCTTGGCTGACGCGACGAGACAATAGCCCGCATCGTCGGTATGCCCGGTTTTCAAACCGTCGACCGAATCGTCACGCCACAGGAGCGAGTTGCGGTTGTTTTGCTTGATGTCGTTGTAGGTGAATTCCTTGACCGCATGCCAGAGATAGTAGTCCGGGAAATTTTCGATGATCGCTCGCGCCAACGTCGTGAGGTCCCGCGCTGTTGTCGTGTGACCTTCGGCGGGCAGGCCGGTTGCGTTGCGGAAATGACTGGAGTGCATTCCCAATGCCGCGGCATTCTGGTTCATGAGCTCAGCGAAAACGGCCTCCGTGCCGGCAATGTGTTCGGCGAGCGCGACACTCGCGTCGTTACCGGACTGCACGATCATGCCGAGCAACAGGTCCTGAATCGAAACGCGTGTGCCAACTTCAATAAACATCCTCGAGCCTTCGGTTCGCCAGGCCTTCTCACTGATGGTGACTTCATCGTCGAGCCGAATCTGGCCCTGCTGGAGGGCCGAGAAGACCACATACGTTGTCATCAGCTTGGTAAGGCTGGCCGGCGCGAGACCTGCATCGGGACTCAAGGCTGCCAGTTCGTGACCTGTCCGGCTGTCGATAACGAGGTAGCTCTTGGCGCCGATGATCGGTGGCGCCGGAGTCGGCATGGGCTGGTTAGCGTAAGCGGTTGTTGCGGCACAAAATAAACCCAGCAATGCGTACGCTATGGTCAGACGTTGAATCATGTGGCCTCTTGAGGGACTGGTACGGTGTTTGGGCGCGTATTGTACGCGTCTATTCGACGATGAGGTATGGATCCATAATGCCGATGTTCTCGAGCTCTTCAACCAATACGTCGTACTGAATCACATCGGCAACCGGCCCGATGCGGACGCGCAGCAGCGCGGGACTCAATGAGAAATCCTCGAGGATAAAAGCGTTGTCGATGCCCGTTGCGGTCAATTGGCTCAGGCGTTTCTCCGCGTTTGCGCGGTCGCCGAATGCGCCAACCTGCACGAAAATACTGGACGACTGTTGCATGGGCACGGCTTCGGACGCTGGCTCGGGCGCCGGCGGCGCTGCCGGTGACACTTGGCGAGCCGGTTGATCGCCGCCTGGTGCGTCCAGATTGATTGCGGTGACTTCGACCAGGCTTGTACCGGCGCTGATCATGTCGAGCTTCAATGCGGCGGAATACGATAAATCAATAATACGATTGGCCACGAATGGGCCGCGGTCGTTGACGCGCACGACGATGCTATTGTTGTTACGAAGATTGCGCACACGAACGTAGGTGGGCAAGGGCAGCGTTTTGTGAGCGGCCGTCATCTGATGCATGTCGTAGGTTTCACGATTGGACGTCAACCTGCCGTGAAACTTCTTGCCGTACCAGGACGCGACACCGCGCTCTTCGTATCCATTGCTGCTATTCAGCACGGTGTATCGCTTGCCGAATACTTCGTAGACGGGTCCGTTGCCGTATCGGCTGCGCGCTTCTCGACGGGGAATGGCGTCATCAGGTAATTCGGGAATTTGGGCACTGCCAGAGGTCGGTGGGCCGTCCCCTTGTAGATTGCCAGCGTTGCAGGCGGCGAGTAGCAGTGCCGCCAGTATGATTGGCAGCAGCCTAATCCGCATCTGTTGCGAGCTCGACGGCAATATTCTGACCTAGTTGATGCGCGGCAAGCGCGTACATGGCACTGCGATTATATTTCGTTATCACAAAGAAATTGTGGAATCCGACCCAGTGTTCGAGTCCATCAACGCCCTCGTAGCTGAGCAGTTCTGCTTTACTGTCGGCGCAGAGCTCGGTCGCGAAAACCACGCCTTTCTTGCTCAGCTTTTCAACTGTTGCGGTCGCTTTCAGAACATTTTTTGGTTCGGGCACTGCGCCACTCCAGCGCGGGCTGAGCGTGGCTTGCGCTGTTACTTCTTCTCCGCTGCGCCAGCCATGTTTGAGAAAATAGTTTGCGACACTGCCTGACACATCCGCCCAGTCATTCCAAATGTCGCGTTTGCCATCGCCTGTTGCGTCCACGGCGTAGGCTCGGAAGCTTGATGGCATAAATTGTGGGCGGCCCATGGCGCCCGCGTAGGAGCCAAGCGGTTCCGTCGCGTCGAGGTCCTCTTCGCGCGTGAGAATCAGGAACTGCACGAGCTCGTTGCGAAAGAACGATGCCCGCCTCGGATATTCGAACGCGAGTGTCGCCAGTGCGTCCAGGACGCGGTCTTTGCCCGTGATTCGGCCGTAATAGGTCTCAACGCCGATAATGCCCACAATCATTTCGATTGAGACGCCGGTCTCTTTCCTGATGCGCTCCAGCATGTCACGATTTTCGCGCCAGAATGTTACGCCGGCTTTGATGCGCTCTTTCGTGATGAATATCTTGCGATACTCTGCCCACGTCAGCGTGCGTTCGGCGGGAGTTGAGATCTTCTCGACGATCGACTGCTTGATTTCAGCTTTACCAAGCAAAGTTCGCAGCGCCTCGCGGTCAAATTCGTGCTGCTGGACCATCTCGTCGACGAATGCGGCAACGTCGGGATCGTCGACATCGACATAGACCGTCGCGACGTTCTCGACGGCCCGGGCGCAGGACACAGAAACCAGGATTGCTGTTACAACAGCGAGTAAGAGATTTTTCATTAGTGTGGCAAGAGCTTCCGGTTGGAGTGAATCGACATCAGAATACCGAATCCCGCCATTAGCGTCACCATCGACGTTCCGCCGAAGCTAACCAGTGGCAATGGCACACCGACGACCGGAATCAGGCCCGTCACCATCGCCGTATTGACGAAGACGTACACCAGGAATGTCAGGCTGATAGAGCCTGCCAACAGGCGCGAATAAGTGTCCTGTGCTTGCACGGCGATATAGAGCCCGCGACCGATGACGAATATATAGAGTGCGAGCAGTGTCAGCACGCCGAACAAACCGAATTCTTCCGCGAGCACTGCAAAAATAAAGTCCGTATCGCGCTCCGGCAGGAACTCGAGTTGCGCCTGCGAGCCGTTGGTCCAGCCTTTACCGAACAGGCCGCCCGACCCAATCGCAATTTTTGATTGAATAATGTTGTATCCCGCGCCGAGTGGGTCACTGTCCGGATCGAGCAGTGTCAGGACTCGTTGCTTTTGATAGTCCTTCATGAAATTCCAGAGCACGAGGGCACCGGGAATCGCGAGCACGCCCATGCCGACGATCAGTCGGAATGACATCCCAGCCAGGATTACGACGATGACCCCCGACGCGGCGATGAGCAATGCAGTGCCAAGGTCGGGCTGGTTTGCGATCAGAACCGTCGGTACGAAAATTGCCACCGCGATAATTAAAATTTGCCCGAGCCTGGGTGGCAGCTGGCGGTCGTGCAAATACCAGGCGGCCATCATCGGCACGCCCAGTTTCATCGCCTCAGAGGGTTGAAAACGTATGCCGAGGTTCAGCCAGCGCCGCGCACCTTGCCCGACTTCGCCCGACACAAGCACGAGCACGAGCAGGGCAAGGCCGGCAAGGTATCCCCACGGCGTCCAGCGTCGTAAAAAGTCGGGCGGTAGCTGTGCGACGATCAGCATGCCGACGAAAGCGATGCCCAGGCGAGCGGCCTGGTTCATCAGCAGTCGATTGCTTTCTCCGACGGCACTATAGAGTACGAACAACCCCAGGCCGCAAATCAATACCAGGCCGCCAACCAACGGCCCGTCGATATGCAGGCGACGCATCAGGCTCGCGAAATCCGACAACGGCGCGGCTTTGGACGTTAGCAGGGGTTTTGAATCAGTCAGCGGCATCAACGTTGTACCCCAGGTACTCGTCCATAATTGCTTTCGCAATGGGCGCGGCAACGCCACTGCCACTACTGCCATTTTCGACGATGACGGCAACCGCAATTTTCGGGTCATCGAGCGGTGCGAATGAAATGAACAACGCATGGTCGCGTTGTCGTTCCTCTAGTTCTTCCTCATCGTATTCTTCGTCTTGCGCGATCGAAATCACTTGCGCTGTACCGCTTTTGCCGGCCATTGCATACGGTGCGCCGACGCCAACGGCTCTTGCTGTGCCTTGTGGGCCCTGCATCACGTCGTGCATCGCGTTGATGACGTTGTCCCAATAGAAACTATTGCTGATTTTCACGTCCGGCAGGCGTTCGGGCATGATTAAAGTTCGCTCTCCGGTGAGCACGTCTTCTAATGCGGCAACCATGTGAGGTCGGTAATGCGTACCTCGTGTTGCCAGTGTGCCGGCGGCGGCGGCAAGTTGCAGCGGTGTTGCCAGCATATAACCCTGGCCAATTGATGCGATCACGGTCTCGCCGTGATACCAACGTTGATTGTCACGATCGCTGAACGATGCGCGCTTCCATTCGCGGGACGGTACCAGGCCAGGATGTTCACCGCCGACATCCAGGCCGGTTCTGGTGCCCAGACCGAAGCGATCGAGATAGTCGTGCATGTTGTCGATACCGACGTCCTGGCTTATCTCGTAAAAATAGACGTCGCAGGATTGCGCGATCGCGTCATGCAAATCGACCGGACCGTGTCCTTCCGGTTTCCAGTCACGGTAACGATGCGTGGTGTCGGGCAACATGAAATAGCCCATGCAAACGGTCTTGCGCGTCAGATTGGTGGCGCCCGTCTCGAGCGCTGCGAGCGCCAGCATGGGCTTGATTGTAGAGCCGGGCGGATAGCTGCCTTGAACTGCACGATTAAATAGTGGTCGATCCGGGTTGTTTTGCAATTCGCTAAATTGCGCCGTGCTCATGCCAACCGCGAACAGGTTCGGATCGAACGACGGTGCGCTCGTCAGCGCCAAAATTTCGCCGTTCTGCGGATCGAGCGCCACGATAGCGCCACGGCGACCTTCGAGCGCGCGCGCTGCGAGCAATTGCAGATCGAGATCGATACTCAGATAGAGGTTTGCGCCGGGACCGGGTTTTTCGTCCATCGGCAGCGTGTCCAGGAGCTCGCTGGAGTCGCCGGGTACCTGCCGGCCACGCGCATTGGTTATCAGGTGCCGGTACCCCGCATCGCCGTGCAGGTTCGACTCGAAACTGCTTTCGACGCCGGTTTTGCCGGTGTGCGATGTTCCCGCGTAGCGTGCCGGGTCAAGCCGTTTCAGATCCCCGGTACTCAATGCGCCGACGTAACCCACCGCATGAGCCACAGCTTCTCCATCCGGATAGTGTCGAACCAGTCTTGGTCGAAAGTCGACGCCCGGAAATCGCGGCCGCTGAATCGCAAAATCTGCGATTTCCTCTTCGCTCAATCGGAATTTCAAAGTAACGGGTCGAAACCGCGGCCCACTGCGACTGAGTTCCTTGAACCGTGGAATGTCTTCGCTCTCGATCAAATTAAGTGCGGCGAGCCGCTCAAGCGTGTCGTCGATGTCATCGACCTGCTCCGGTACTAGCTCGAGCTGAAACGCCGGCAGGTTTTCAGCGATGACGCGGCCTTCGCGATCGAAAACCAGGCCGCGGATTGGCGGGACGGGCTCAATACGTACGCGATTACCCTGCGATTTTGCGGCGAACAATTCGTGATCGACAACCTGCAGCTGCACGAGTCGGGCAATGACGAGGCCCAATAATACGGTCGCGACGACGGCCGACAAGGCGGCTCGGCCGACAAACAGCCGGCGTTCCGAATGGTGGTCCTTAATGGGCGACAGCAGGCTCACGCTAGCCTCCCGAATGCGCCCGGTAGCGTACCCCGGAGAGAAACATATACAGGAGTGGCCAAACTAGTGTGCCGGTTATGACGGGTGCCCAATAAACGATCGAGGGGGCCGAAACACTGGCGACGCCATTGATCCAGAACAACAGAAATTGATACAGCGCCAACAAAGCGAATACGGTCGCCGTAAGTTGGGACAATGGAAATACGCGCATCAATAAATGAAAGCGAACGGTAATGAAGACGATGACGCACAAAGCGAGCGCATGTTGGCCGAGCAATGTGCCGTAGGTGACGTCGAGTATCACGCCAACGATCCAGGCACTGCCGACGCTCCAGGTGCGTGGCAATTGCATCGCCCAGAAAATCGCCAGCAACGCCAGCCAGTCCGGGCGGAGCGGTGCGATGGCAGCGGGCAACGGCATGATGGACAGCATCAGGCCGACCACTAGTGTCACGATAACCGGCAAACGACGTGAGCGTCTGTCCCTACTCATCGCCCTCTACCTCTGCAGAGTCCGGGTCCGGCGAAGCCGTGGGCGCAGACCAGATCAACATGACCTCACGAACCTGGTCGAGCGCTGCGGACGGTTTAGCGGCGACGTCAGCAAACGGTTCCTGGGGCATGCGAGTTACGGCATTGACAACCGCAACCGGGTAGCCGGCGGGGAAAGCGCCGCCGAGACCCGACGTGACGAGCAGATCTCCCGTGCGAATATCGGCGTTATTCGGCAGAAACGGCAAGTCCAGACGATCAATCTCACCTGAGCCAACGGCAATGGTGCGCAGGCCGTTGCGATTGACCTCGACGGGCAACGCGTGATCAACGTCGCTAATCAACACGGCTTGAGCCGTCATTAGACCCGTCTGGATAACCTGGCCGACGACGCCGTTGGCGTCGACGATAGCCTGGCCGTCATAGACGCCATCGCGGCTGCCGATGTCGATAACGAGATTGTGTTCGTAGGGGTTGGCATCGACCGCCATAATCTCGGCGACGCGTACCTCGTCACGCACTGTCGTGCGCGCATCGAGCAAAGCGCGCAGCCTGGCGTTCTCCGCCTCCAGCGCTGTCAGCCTCTGCAATCGCGCATTAGTAAGGAGTCGCTCAGCGTTTAGGCGACTGACCTCACGCTGCAAATCGCCTCGTGATGTGGTGGATTCTCCGAGCCATGCCCAAAGGCGAACGGGTGCATCGACAACCAGTCGTACCGGGTAGACGGCGGCGCCGACGGCTTTGCGAACGGTATCGAGGTGGTTTTCGCGGTGGTCGAGATACATCAGCAGAATGCTGACGAGAATTAACACGAGAACCCGAATACCCAGCGCCGGGATGCGGGCTGGATTGCTTGAATTTCCCCGGGAAGCGACCATCGCGTATGTGGAGCCCGTCGTCAGTCGACCCGGCCGTGAATCACTCCAGGCCGAATACGGTAGGCCCGTGTTCGTCGATAAGCTCGATCACACGGCCGCCGCCGCGGGCGACACAGGTTAACGGGTCGTCGGCGATAACAACGGGCAATCCGGTTTCCTCCATCAGTAGCTTGTCGAGGTCACGCAGCATGGCACCGCCGCCGGTAAGCACGATGCCTCGCTCCGCAACGTCAGCACCCAATTCGGGTGGCGTTTGCTCAAGCGCTTCCTTTACGGCACCGACGATCCCCTGCAATGGTTCCTGCAACGCCTCAAGAATTTCGTTGCTGTTCAGTGTGAAACTGCGTGGCACACCTTCCGAGAGATTGCGTCCCTTAACCGAGATCTCGAGTACCTCTTGGCCCGGAAACGCAGAACCGATGTCGTGTTTGATGCGTTCGGCCGTTGCTTCGCCGATCAGAATGCCGTAGTTGCGTCGCACATAGTTGGTGATGGCTTCGTCGAATCGATCGCCGCCGATTCTCACCGACGCTGCGTACACAATACCGTTGAGCGAAATTACCGCGACCTCAGACGTACCACCGCCGATGTCCAGTACCATGGAGCCGCGTGCTTCATGCACCGGCATGCCGGCGCCGATCGCTGCCGCCATCGGTTCATCTATAAGGTGAACCTTGCGTGCGCCAGCGCCTTCGGCCGACTCACGGATAGCGCGACGTTCGACCTGGGTCGAGCCATAAGGCACGCAAATCAGGACCCTGGGACTGGGCCGGAAATAGCGTGACTGATGCGCTTTCCTGATGAAATGCTGGAGCATTTTCTCGGTGACCGTGAAATCAGCGATAACGCCGTCTTTCAAGGGCCGGATTGCGGTGATGTTGCCGGGCGTGCGGCCCAGCATGTTCTTGGCTTCCATGCCAACTGCCTCGACGACGCGGCCGCCCCGGCCGGAATCTTCCCGAATCGCCACCACAGACGGTTCGTCGAGCACGATGCCGTGGCCCCGCGAGTAAATCAGGGTATTGGCCGTGCCAAGGTCGATAGACAGGTCATTGGAAAAATAACCCAGAATATTCTTGAACATGTCGGGGCGGGGTCTCGAAAGAGCTTTAACGGCGTAATCTAACAATGCGCACGACATTGCACAAGGCGCCGTGTATTATTGCGTCCCCGCCGAAAAGCGGCGGTTCTGACCACCATTAGATTCAACATTCAACGCCGGAAGTGACCCGTGTCTCTTAGCAAAGATCAGGTCCAGCACATTGCGATGCTGGCGCGATTGCAACTCAGCGAAAACGAGTACGCCCAGAGCGTCGAGAAGCTGTCCAAAATCGTCGATTTCGTCGATCAGCTATCGCAGGCGGATACAGCGCGCGTCGTGCCTATGGCCCACCCGCTCGATGCCGCCCAGCGGCTGCGACCTGATGCTGTAACCGAGACGGTCGAAAGGGATCATTTCCAGGAAAATGCGGCGGCTGTCTCTGACGGCCTGTACCTCGTACCCAAAGTCATAGAATGAGTGCCAACGACCGGGAATTGCATGATCGGTCAATGACCGAACTCACGGCTGGCCTCGACAGCGGTGAGTTCACGGCTGTCGAATTGACGCGGTCGTTACTCGACCGCATTGCAAGGTTTGGTGACCAGCTCAATGCTTTCATTACTGTAACCGCGGACGAGGCACTCGCTGCAGCGGAACGCGCGGACAAGGCGCGTGCCACGGGCGACGGCGGCGCACTGAACGGCTTGCCGATTGTTCACAAAGACATCTTCTGCACACGCGGTGTTAAAACCACCTGCGGTTCGAGGATGCTCGAAAATTTTATTTCGCCTTACGATGCGACTGTTGTTGCGAAACTATCGAACGCCGGCGCCGTAGTATTAGGTAAGTCCAACATGGACGAGTTCGCCATGGGCTCCTCTAATGAAACGAGTTACTACGGCCCCGTCAAAAACCCATGGGACTTGTCGTGCTCGCCGGGCGGCTCATCGGGCGGTTCGGCAGCAGCGGTCGCCGCACGTTTGGCGCCGGCGGCAACCGGCACCGATACAGGTGGTTCCATTCGTCAACCTGCCGCGCTTACAGGAACGGTTGGTATCAAACCGACTTACGGTCGCGTTTCGCGCTACGGCATGATCGCGTTTGCCTCGAGTCTCGATCAGGCAGGCGTGATAACGCGCACGGCGGAAGACGCAGCACGCATGCTTGCTGTCATGGCGGGCTTTGATGAGCGCGATTCGACATCAATCGACCAGCCAGTCCCCGACTATGTTGGCGGCCTCGGGAAATCCATCAGTGGCTTGCGTGTCGGTATTGTCCGGCAGCACTTCGATGCAGGATTGGACCCGCATTGCGCGAAGAGCATCCGTGAGTCGATCGCGGTACTGGAGTCGCAAGGTGCAAAGGCCGTTGAAGTCGATTTGCCCAATCTCGATTTGTCAGTGCCGACCTACTACGTTGTTGCGCCGGCTGAATGTTCGTCAAATTTGTCGCGCTTTGACGGTGTACGGTTTGGCCATCGCGCGGACAACGCCGACGACTTGCTCGACCTCTATTGTCGAAGTCGCGGTGAAGGGTTTGGTGATGAGGTCAAACGTCGCATCATGACGGGTACGTACGTACTGTCTGCGGGATATTACGACGCCTATTACCTCAAGGCACAACAGGTACGGCATCTGATTGCAGATGATTTCAAAAAAGCGTTTGCCAACGTCGACGTTATTGCAGGACCGACGGCCCCGACTCCGGCATTCAAGCTCGGCGACAAAATCGATGATCCGATCACGATGTATCTGAACGACATATACACAATCGGTGCAAACCTGGCGGGCCTGCCGGGGATGTCCGTACCTTGTGGATTCGTCGATGGCTTGCCGGTCGGCCTGCATCTCGTCGGTCCGCATTTCGCTGAAGAGACGCTGCTGCGCTGCGCTCACAACTATCAACAACAAACCGACTGGCACGACGCCTGCCCGGAGGACTTCAAGTGAGGTCGGGTTGGGAGGTGGTTATCGGTCTCGAGGTTCACACGCAGCTCGCGACCCAATCCAAGATTTTTTCGGGTGCGCCGACCGCCTACGGGGCCGAGCCTAATACCCAGGCCTGCCTGGTCGACCTCGGTTACCCGGGTGTATTGCCCGTGCTCAACGAGGAAGTCGTGCATATGGCGACGATGTTCGGCCTCGCGGTCAATGCGACGGTCGCGCCGCGCTCGGTATTTGCCCGCAAGAACTATTTTTACCCGGATCTGCCCAAGGGTTACCAGATAAGTCAGTTCGAGTTGCCTATTGTCGAGCACGGCGAGCTTTTTATAGGCGCCGCGGACGAGCAAAAACGCATCGGCATCACGCGTGCGCACCTCGAGGAAGATGCCGGTAAATCCATTCACGAGGGGCTCGACCAGTCTTCGGGCATCGATCTGAATCGGGCTGGTACGCCGTTGTTGGAGATCGTATCCGAGCCGGATTTGCGCTCAGCGAAAGAGGCCGTTGCGTACATGCGCAAAATTCACACGATCGTGCGCTACCTCGGAATTTCCGACGGCAACATGCAGGAAGGGTCATTTCGTTGCGACGCGAACGTGTCCGTTCGTCCGGCTGGCCAGGAGGAACTTGGGACGCGCGCCGAACTCAAGAACCTGAACTCGTTTCGTTTCGTCGAGAAGGCGATCAATTTCGAGATCGACCGGCAAATCGATCTTATTGAAGACGGCGGCAAGGTGGTGCAGGAAACGCGCCTTTATGATTCCGACAAGGACGAGACTCGTTCGATGCGCTCGAAGGAAGAAGCGAACGACTACCGATATTTCCCCGACCCTGATTTGTTGCCGATAGAAATTAGCCCAGAGTTCATTGAGGCTGTGCGCAAACAACTCCCCGAATTGCCCGCTGCAAAGCAGTGTCGATTCGTTGAACAGTACGATCTGAAAGCGGAAGACGCCGACTTGTTGACGGGGTCACGCGCACTTGCTGATTTCTATGAAGCGGCTGCGGCTGCGACTGATGCGCCGGCACAGCTGGTTGCGAACTGGGTCATGGGTGATTTGTCGGGCGCGCTCAATCGCGATGGACTTGAAATCGCGGAGAGCAAAGTGTCAGCCGTTGATTTGGCCGGGTTGTTGATGCGCATTCACGACCAAACGATCTCCGGAAAAATTGCCAAACAAGTATTTGAGGCTATGTGGGGCGGCGACGGTACGGCCGACACAGTTATAGAAGCGAAGGGTCTCAAGCAAATTACGGACAGTTCCGCCATCGAGGCGGCGGTGGACAAGGTCATCGCGGCGAACCCCGGGCAGGTGGCCGAGTACAAGGCGGGAAAAGACAAACTTATCGGCTTTTTCGTCGGCCGCGTTATGCAGGAAACCAAAGGCCAGGCCAACCCGGGGCAGGTCAACAAGATTCTCAAAGACAAACTGGGCAACTAAGTGTCTGCCGATAGCATCACACCGTTCGGATTCGAGTCGATACCGGTTCGCGGTGCGCTCATTCACTTGTCGCGATCATGGCGCCGCATGTTGCGCGATCATAATTACGACGCGGCCATCACGGAGACGCTCGGTCACGCGGCTGCAGCGACGGGCCTAATCGCGCAAAGCCTCAAATTCGACGGTGCAATTACACTGCAAATACAGAGTAGCGGCGTTTTGCGCATGCTGGTTGTGCAGTGCAGCAGTGAACTCGAGCTGCGCGGCATGGCGACCGCGGAATCCGGTAAGACAGCGCAGAGCTTTGGCGACCTCATTGAACAGGGACATTGCGCTGTAACGGTGGATGCGGGCGAAAAGCCCTACCAAGGCATCGTCGATATCGACGATGCCTCACTTGCCGCGAGCCTGGAACACTATTTTGTACGCTCCGTGCAGGTTCCAAGTCACGTCGTACTGGTCGCAAACGACGATGTTGCGGGTGGTGTGTTGTTGCAACAGGTACCCGGAGAAGTAATCGAGGAAGATGACTGGAGCCGGCTGCATTATCTTGCGGAGACGCTCGGCAGTGCGGATTTTGCGGGCGACACCGGCATCAAGTTGATCGGCAAACTGTTTGCAGAAGACGATGTGCGAGTCTATGCGCCCCGCACTGTGAACTTTCGTTGTCGTTGTTCGCAGAACAAGACCGAAGACGTGCTGAAGATGCTGGGTGAGACTGAAGCGCGCGAGACGCTGGCAGAGCAGGGCGGTATCGAGGTGATCTGCGAATACTGCGGGCGGAAAAGGACGTTCGACTCTGTGGATGTCTCCCGACTGTTCGTCGAGAACGTCGTGCTGGGACCCGACTCGGTTCAATAGGCATCGAACCCCCCCCAAGGTCTGTTTGACATAAGTTACGGCTCCTCGGTGGTTCGGCCAGGATCAGTAGGTTATACTGTGCGGCCGAGATATATAAAAAAATGTTTATATATTTATATGCAAGCCTCAACGGACAATCTACTGCGCCAGTTCAAGGCGCTTGCCGACCCGGTAAAAGTGCGTCTCGTCGCTTTGTGCGCGGTCGCCGAATGCAGCGTATCGGAACTGACCCAGGTCACAGGCCAAAGCCAGCCGAGGGTGTCGCAACACTTGAAACAACTGTGCGCCGCGGATCTCCTGGAGCGATTTCGCGACGGCCATTTCGTCTATTACCGCGTGCCCGTCAAGGGTGCCGATCCCGTCGCGCGTCGCCGCCTGCTCGAGCTCTTGCCCGATGACGAACCACAATTTGCCCGCGATGTTGATCGATTGCGACGACTCAGGGCGACGGATGATGTCGTATTGCCCACTGCCGATGATCGCCTACTGCAGCAGGCCCTGGTCGAGCTAACCGTGTCGCACCCACTCGGTGATTTGCTCGATGTCGGTTGCGGACAGGGGCGCCTGTTGAAGCTCCTGGCGTCACGATCTCAACGCGTCGTCGGCGTTGATATAGATCCTGCTGCGCGCCGTCTTGCGAGGACGGAAGTGTTGCTAGCGGGTTTGCCGAATTGCACATTGCGACAGGGCGATATGTTTTCTCTGCCTTTTGACAGTGGTGAATTCGACACGGTCATTCTCGATGATGTACTGGTCGCGAATGAGCGGCCCACGGACGCGATCGAAGAGGCGTTGCGTGTGTTGGGTGACGGCGGACGTATCCTGTTGCTGGGCTCTGTCGGCGACGAGGACATTGCAGAATTGAAAGATAACTTCGCGGAATGGGCTGCAGCGACGGGATTGCGCCTGGCTACTCCCCGTTCCATTCCCGCAAGTAACCCGGCCTGGCTGCTCGCAGTGGCGACGCCCGTGCGTCGTGTCTCCGCAGCGGCCTGACAACAAAAGACAGTCCAATGACAAGCGAAACCGTAAAACGACCTTCAGTCTCGTTCGAATTCTTTCCGCCAAGTACCGAAGCGATGGAGGCGACATTGTGGAAATCGATCGAGCGGCTCTCCGACCTCGGGCCAAGGTTCGTGTCGGTGACTTACGGCGCCGATGGCTCAACGCGCGAGCGCACTCACGCGGCGGTCGACAGGATTCTTAGAGAGACGAAACTAACGCCCGCACCGCATTTGACATGCATCGGGGCGAGCCGCGGCGAGATCGATGACATCGCCCGCGAGTACTGGGACATGGGCGTCCGTCACCTTGTTGCGTTGCGTGGCGACGCACCAAAGGGTTGCGACGCGTATGTGCCGCAGACCGACGGTTATGCCTATGCCTGCGACCTGGTCGCAGGCTTGCGTGCGGTAGAGGATTTCGATATTTCGGTCGCCGCCTACCCGGAAGTTCATCCGGAGGCGCCGGGCGCCGACTTTGACCTCGACAACCGAAACGTAAGCTGGACGCCG